>JAEIGA010002411.1_pt1 | contig 29859 bp, 26 predicted proteins | sample 9270691 | NCBI WGS metagenome assembly JAEIGA01 (sample SAMN17057246, study PRJNA624740) | gut metagenome | biome: biome; isolation source: fecal sample | host: Bos grunniens | place: China: Xizang | collected 2019
ACCTTAGTACGAGAGGACCGGGTCGGACGCACCTCCGGTGCACCGGTTGTCATGCCAATGGCACAGCCGGATAGCCGCGTGCGGATGGGATAAACGCTGAAAGCATCTAAGCGTGAAGCCCACCTCAAGATTAGATATCCCATAGCATAAGCTAGTAAGGTCACTTGTAGACTACAAGTTTGATAGGTCGAAGGTGTAAGCACAGTAATGTGTTCAGCTGATCGATACTAATAGACCGAGGGCTTGAACTTCAAGTTTGTTCAACTTGAGTTTCGTTAAACAGTTCGTTTCTCCCTCCCTTTATCCGGTTTTCAATGAGCATTTACTAACCGTTGCGAAAGCAACGGTTTTCTCTTTTCTGTTGATATTTCTGATGTATCAATACCCAACTTGAATCCGTTAGATGCATATTGCAAGTGCGTTTGGTGGTTTTTAATTTTCTATAATAATAAAAAGTTCTAAATTTATATTGACTAAAACCTGTTAAAAGAAAGAGAACATTTCGATGCATTAAAGGACCGTCTGTAGATTGAATTTTTCTGCAGACGGCCGCTTTTTTGTTTTTACAATTATTCTTCCTTATTCCCAATAATCCTATCGGGAAAAACTGATTAATGTATTAAATCTGCAGGATCTACCTCTAGCGCATCGGCAATATTAAAGAATACATCCAGTGAAAACGGGTGAGCAATTCCCTGAGCTTCAATCGCACTGATATGAGAGCGGCTAACATGAGCAAGCACCGCAAGCTTTTCTTGTGATAAACCACGCATTTTACGAAGTGTGATATTGCAATGCCTAATTGAATGAACCTATCACGGTTTTTGAACCCAACTACACAACGCATTTACCCCCACCTACCTTACTTATTATTATACTTCGATAAAGCTTTTATGTCGGTCTTTACAGGTGAACGCTTTACTACATTAGTGAGCAATAGTATAATGTATTATATATGCGTATGCAAAAGTGAGCATATTTACATAAAGGTAAGCAGAAATTTTATGGATGACTATATTGAATAAACGAATTAGACCATTTTGATAATATTCGAAAAAACACCAACAGAATGAACAGATTGTTCAAAGATTGAAAATATGAGCATAATTTAGGAACACGCAGAAAATCATTGACAACTCTTAATATATTTTATCGTTAGTGGTAAAATATAAGTATAAAATAAAAAAGGAGTTGTTAATATGACAATTACAAAAGAACTTATTGAAAAATTCAAGCATTATCTCATTGAGGAAGAAAAATCCTCAGCAACACTTGAAAAATATATGCGTGATGTGACAGCATTTTTTACATGGCTTGCAGGTTGCGAACTCGATAAAATTGCAGTACTTCGCTATAAGGAGCACTTAACAATAAACTACGCTCCAGCTTCTGTAAATTCAGTGCTGTCATCTCTTAATAGTTTCTTTGAATATAACGAATGGCACGGATTAAAGGTGAAAATGCTTAAAATCCAGAAGCAGATTTTTGCAGAGAGAGCCAAAGAGCTTACAAAGGCTGAGTATGAAAGACTACTTGTTGCTGCAAAGGATAAGAAAAACGAGCGTCTTTACTATCTGATGCAGACGATATGCAGCAGTGGAATCAGAGTGTCAGAATTATCTGCAATTACCATAGAATCTGTAAAAGCACACAGGGCGACCATAAATTGTAAAGGAAAAATGCGTGTTGTAATTCTGCCGAAGGACCTGTGCAAAATGCTGACAGAATATGCAAAGGGACAAAAAATAACAAGCGGTCCCGTATTCATTACAAGAACAGGAAAAACGCTTGACAGAAGCACAATATGGAAAATGATGAAGGCTCTTTGCGAGAGTGCAGGAGTCAATAAGGAAAAAGTATTTCCGCACAACCTCAGGCACTTGTTTGCGCGCACTTATTATTCCATCCAAAAGGATATAGTACGCCTTGCTGATATTCTCGGCCATTCAAGTGTTAATACAACGCGCATTTATACAATGGAAACATATGATGTGCATTGTCGCCAAATTCAAAAATTGGGACTTTTACGGCTATAAATAAAAAAACCACATAATCGAAATTATGTGTAAAGGCGATTTCCACATAATCGAAATTATGTGTAAAGGCGATTTCCACATAATCGAAATTATGTTGCAAACAACTGACATCTTTGTTATTAAATTTAGTGATATAAAGAATATTTCCCCAGAAAACAAAAATCAAGGCATGACTATAAGACCGGGCAATGTGAAATTTGTTTAACCGGTCTGTTTTGCTATGTCTATTTTTTTGCAAAGTGACGATTTTCAAGAAATATAGGCAAAATCATTGACAAACACTCCCCAATATGGTAAACTATTTAGGCTAATGATATGTAAGTAATTATATGTCATCCCACATAATTTCGATTATGTGGAAATCGCCTTTACACATAATTTCGATTATGTTGCAGGCAATTTTTTTTCCACTACTTGTAACGAGCATTACAACATAGCAAAATGTGTCTACAAGCATCATAAGAAAGGGTTGGATTAGTATGGACAGTTACGATATGTCCGACAAAAGAAAAGCAATAATCACGACCACATGGGATTATCTATTGAAGATGGGACTAGCTAATGCTTCTATAGGTGATCTGTGCAGAGAGGCAAAACTTGCACAAAGCAGTCTTTACTACTGGTTTGAAAACAAAGACGATATATGGATCAGTGCCGGAAAGTATGGCATCTCAAAAGTCGTTGACGCACTCTTAGATTTTACTTTCGACCACACTGCCGATATTCGCAAATATTTCGACACTCTTTTAAACGAGGTTGAAAAATACAAGTATGAGCTGCGTCTTGCAATTCAGATTACCACAAGTCCGATATTTGGTGAGCGTATGCGTGATAAGGCAAAGGATTTCAGGTTGTTGTATGGGAAATACGCCGAAAAGCTGATGAACGTTTTCGACTGTTCTCATTTGCAGGCAGAAACATTTATTTATTCGATTATTGCTTATGTAATTGATTATGTTATTTGGGATGACAGAGATAAAACACAGATGCTGCTTGAAAATCTCTATGACAGAATATTAAAGAAAATAGATATACAACATTAATGAAATAGCTGCCTACTAACAGCGAAAGGAGGACCTATGGAACTGCTCGATTCAATACTGATCGTTACCAAGTGTGAAAGTGCAGAACAATTAAAAGATTTATCACCGGAAAGAAAGCTGAAGCTTGCGCATTCTCTTGATGAACGGGTTCCAAGCGATCTTGCTTCTATTGAAGAATGGAACGAACTGCTAATGCTCTTTATGGGTGCTCCTCCTGAAAGCGAAAATAAAGTCGCAAAGAAAAAACTTCTCTGCTTTCTTCGCGGAGAGGAATATAGAGAGAAACATAAAGAAAAATCTGCTCCGATATGTAAAAACAAATGGTGGAAATTTAAAAATAAGCAATAGAAAGCGAGCAAAAAGATTGGACTACAGCACAGACACTTTATTGACTGATGAAATACTAATAGCAATAATTGCAGTGATTATAGGATTTTTCCTGATTCTTGCATTCTTTGTAAATATTTATCTTCCATTTAAGAAAGAAAGAGATTACATAAAGATGGAAATGGCGCGATCATTCGAGGAAGAAGAATATTTGTATTGGAAAAGAGAACTAAAAAATTTATATTTGTGTTCCATTCCGTTGATAGGAAGATTTTTTAGATAGTTATTCAGCTTTGCTGACTAATTATATATGGCACGATGGGCATAATTTCCTTGCTCGGTGCTGAAATGGCAGTTATTTTTGTTAAAAAGAGCGCCGCCCCACACATCATTTATTTTCAGCAACTGCCATACGGCATCTTTGGGGGCGAGGAAACAAATCCATACATTATTCCGTATGATGTGCAAAGAGCATTGGAATAATGTTAATTCTAATTCTTTGCCCGAGGCGAAAGCGGAATTTTCGCAAAATCTAATTAAGGAGGTTTTTTAAGTGAAACTTAAAAGAATTTTGGCTTTAGTACTTTGCTTTGCAATGGTACTGAGCACAATGAGCTTTAATGTGTTGGCAGATGAAGCGACTGGTAATGTCGCAAAAGTCGGCAACACCGAGTATGCTACCATTGAAGAGGCTATCAATAACTGGACAAATGGTACTACTCTGACTCTTCTTGACAATGTTACTCTGTCTGACGTAATTAAACTTAGTTCCACAGAATATCACATTCTTGATCTTGGTACATACACTATGACGGCGGCTAAGAACAAGGATGCTATCCAGTATGTGGTAAACGGTAGAAGCTCTGCCGGCTATGCGCTGGACATCAAGGCTGACGCTACTAATCCCGGCGGTATTACTGCTGACGGCAAGACTATCGTTAGTCACATCAAACCCTCGAGTAACGCACCGAGCAAAGACCGTCCGATCACCAGATTCTACGGCGGTGTGTTCAATGCTACCTATGTTGTAAAACAAGGCGCCACAAATTTCTTGGGCTTTATGACATCTGGCTATACCGGTGCAAGTGCGCCTTACTTCCAGTTCTATGGCGGCGAGTATAACGGTACAATCTACACTAACCGTTCACAGAACCAGTTCCACGGCGGTACATTCAACGGCAGCATGCAGATGTCCGTAGACACCTCTTCGTATACCTTGATTGCAGGTGGCACATTCAAGAATCTGTCAAACTCGATGGGTTCTAACCTTGGCGAGAAGATTGATCAAGGAGCGGATGGCTATAAGTTCACCATTGGCTCTGCTAAGGGTCAAAGCGATGGCAGCGTTTGTATTGACGAAAACGGCAATTACGTCATTACGACCACAACGCCTGCCGATGCTGAGGCGTCTGTTGCATCGAATTACAACAGCAATAACTACTTCTACTACAGCACTGTAAATACAAACGGTATGTACTACGAAGACGTTTACGATGCACTTGAAGGTAACAAGACAGGTACGGTCACCGTCTTTACCGATGAGCTTGACCTTACTGATTCTTCCTTCACAGGCACCATCGTTGTTCCCGAAGGTGAAGAAATCACAATCATTGTCGAAGAGGGTACGACCCCTGCGTGGTCTGTATCTGATAACGCTAATGTTACTTATACAGATGATGAGGGCAATGAGTTGGTTGAAGGCGAGGATGGCTCTCTTGTTGAGCCTGCTCCTGTTGTAACCTATGTGGCACAAGTTGGCGGCGTTGAATACGAAAGCGTACAGGAAGCTATCAACGTAGCACAGGACGGCGACACAGTTGAGATTTATGCAGGCGAATACGGCTCTATCAACATCAGCAATAAGGATATCACAATTAAGGGTGCTGTAAGCGATAACGGTGAATTACTCACTACAATCAAGGGTGGTAACCCTGCAATTACAGGTCACTCCTTTAACGGCACAATTAAAGATATTAAAATAGTTGATGCATATAAAGTTATGTATGCAGAACCTGCGGGAAACGTAACTGTTGATAATGTTTATGTAACCGGAGCTACATACGGATTCCACCTTGTTGCTTATTCTTCCGGCTTAACATGGAAGATCGAAAACAGCTACATGGATCTGAGATGGGCGAACTCGTTCGGTGTATATGGTGACGGTTATTCCGACATAATCATTAGAGGTAACACATTTGAAGCGACAAATCCGTACTATTCTGATTATGGTGCTATTCACGTAAATTCGTTCTTGCCGAGCGTAACTGTTGAAGAGAACATTTTCGGCGAAAACGCAAGAATTTACATTGATGGCTCAGTAACAGATACTTCAAAGATCAATATCTCAAAGAACTATCATGCTGACGGCGTTGAAAATGCTTTTGCAGATGATGCTGGAGGCGTAACGGTAACTATTTATCAGTACTATACAGAAGTTGATGCAGATGGCAACCTTACAGGTCTTGTGGAAATTCCTGTTGCTTCTCCTGTAGCAAAAATCGGTGATGTAGAGTATGAAACACTGGAAGTTGCTCTCGGGGCACTCACATCAGGTGCAACACTTGAGCTGTTGTCAGATGTGACAATAGAAGGGGTGTGGGACAGAAGAAAGACCGGTGCAACAACCACAGTTCCGTTTACATTTGATGGCAAGAATCACAAAATTACATTTACAGGTGAGATTGTTGAGGGTATGAACTTTATGTCGGCGTTCAGATTTGAGGCTGACACAACTGTTAAAAACCTTACAATTGACATGAGTGCGGCAACAACAGACTGGTCGCCCAGAATGAAAGCCATTGCTTTCAAGAGCAACAAGCTGACAGTTGATAACTGTACATTTATCGGTAATACGGAATATACAAAGAGCAGAGCTATATCCTTCGGTGAGAGTGCAGGCTCAGATGTGGGAAATATAGAGGTTATTGTTACAAACTCAACCTTCATCGACTGGGCAAGAGGCTTGACTGACAACGAAAACGGAAATGATGCAAAGAGCGTTATAGCAACAGACAACACATTCACAAATTCATCAGTTTACCTCAGTGCGACAGATGCAATTACATTCACTGACAATGTGTTGACAGATGCATGGGTAAACATCACTTCATATACAGATTCTGAAACACTTGCGGTTGTTGCAACAGGCAATACTTTGACTGCAAACGGTACAACAAGTACTACGGTAAACCAGATTAATGTTGCATCAAAGAATGTTATTGCACAGGACGGGTTCTACATTCCCGTAACAAATGTGGCAGAAGTAAATGGAGTTGGCTACGAAACACTTCAGGCAGCAGTTGATGCGGCAAATGAAGGCGACACAATTACAATGATTGCCGATGTAACACTGGCCGAGTCGGTTACACTTCCTGCAGGCGTTACTTTCAACGGCAACGGAAAGATCGTTACTCTTGAAGCCGGCACAGTGCTGACCTTCAATGACGGTACCGTGATCAACGGAGCTTCCGTCAAGGATGGTGGCAACTCTGCAGTAGCATCAGTCAAGTATTATGGTATCATCAACTTCCATGGCACCAACGAAATGATACCCACTGATACTGCCAGTGTTGGCGGTCCATTCCATCTTGTGGTGAACGAGGATGCAACTCTCCTCATCAACCGCTTTGTGTTGGGCTATGATCGTAAGATTACTGTCAAAGGTACTATCGAGGATGCACATTCATTCGATCCTACCGGCAAGACGCCTTCCTTGAAGTTCAATAGCACGAGTGGCGTCAGCGTCGGCGGCACAGGCACAGGTGATTTGATCGTTGAAAATGCCTATGTGGAATTGGACAATTCCACTTGGAAGAGTTCCTATGCAACTCACACATGGAGTTTCAAAAACTCGTATGTGTCTGCTGCAAGCTTCGGCAACAACAATGCGCCCGGTAACGCTAGTGCAGCTTGGAATGTAACATTTGATGATTCTGTGCTGGCTGCAAAGAACTACATCAAGGCAGCTAAGGGCGTTACCTACAGTCTGACCAACGGCTCTGTTGCAACTACCAACAGCCTCCTTGTTGCTGGCACTCTGAACATTGATGAGACCAGTTCACTGACTGCCAGCGCACAGCAGAACAACTCTGTTGGTGTGCAGGATGGTCATGGCGATATCGCAGGTACCATCAACGTGAAGGGTATCCTCAATATCGACGGTGCTGCTAGCCAGACATTTGAACTGTTGGGCGGCACAGTGAATGTGGACGGCGGCAAGATGACCACCGGTAAGATGGGCCTCAACCTGACCGAAGGTTCTGTCCTGAAGGTATCTGCTGACGGCTCCTTTACCACCAACAAGGTAATCGGCACTGGCGCTATTGAAATAGATGCAGCAGATATGACAGTAGGCAATGTTTCCACCATCACTGCCGATGTAACTGATTTCACCGGCACCATCAATGCAATTAATAATGATGAGCTTGAAGCTCTGGTTGTGGATGGTAAAATTACCTTGGTTGAGAAACCCAAGACCTACGTTGCAGAAGTAAATGGTGTTGGCTACGAAACACTTCAGGCAGCAGTTGATGCAGCAGGAAGCGGTGACACAATCGTTTTATTAAGTGATATTGAGTTAAGCGGAACAGTTTCTATTAACAAAAACATCACTATTGACGGTGACGACAAGACAATTACTCCTGCTGATAACTTTGTGTCAAATGGTCACAACGCAGCATTTGTATTTGAAGAAGGTATAGAAACTGCTGCTATAAAGAATATTACATTTAATGATTTCAGCGGACTCAGCCGTGTAGTTCGTGCAAACTTTGCTGAAATTACAATAGATAACTGTGATTTCAATAACAACACAGTATCAGAGGGGGTTATCACTTCTGCTTATGCTGATTTGACAGTTAATGCTTGTGAGTTTAATAACAACACAGCAGGCTTTGCAGTTATCAACGTTGGTTCTGATGTAAACAACGGCACAGAAAAGGTTGCAAACATCACAGGTAACACATTTGATGGAAATAGTGCAGGAATTGCTGTAGTTTATGCGGCATCTTCTGCTGACGTGACAGGCAACTACTTTGGCGGAAATATCCATACCGGCACAAACGAAAATGCTGCTGCGATTCTGGCAGGTCCGTACACAGGCAATATGAGCTACACAATCAATATAAATGAAAACGCATTTGTTAATGCTATGAGCAAGGGTGAAGCTGTTCTTCCCGCTGTTTTTGCGGAAGACTGGAGCAGCCTTGGTTCAACAACAGCGTTTGATTTAAGCTCTAACTATTGGAATGGCAACGCACCTGCTGAAGGCTATGCGACAAGCGGAGAAAATCCCGATGTGACATTAGATGATTATTACACAACTTATGTTGACGGTAGCCTTGGCGGACTTGTAAAAATCGCAACTCCCGTTGCACAGATCGGCGACACCACCTTCACCAGCCTCCAGGACGCAATCGACGCAGCACAGGATGGCGATACCATCGTTGTTCTCGCTGACATCGATCTTGCCAAGACTGAACTTCAGCTTCTTGATGACAGCTACGACACTTACTTCCTCGTGGAAGGCAAGACTGTAACCATCGACCTCAACGAAAAAACCATCTCCGGCGAATACATCGGCAGTATGCTCGTCGGCGTATTCTCCACCGATAATAACGGTCACCTTACCATCTCCGGCAACGGTACTGTGGATGTGACCGCAACTGGTAAGGTTTATAGCCTATTCAGCAACTACAATCCTGGCTGCTCGATCACCATAGAGAACGGTACCTACAAACTGGATAAGGCTTCGAATTGTCTGATCCATACCGCTGTTTCTGCCAATGAAGGCGAAGGCAATGTAGGTGTTATCGTCAATGGCGGTAATTTCTACCTGGGCAACGTTGGCACAGGTTCAAACGGATCTCCCTGGATCTTCAATGCCAATGAAAATGGCGAAAGACACGTCTGGGTTACCGGCGGTACCTTCAATGCAGATGTCTTCCATCAGCATTATGCATGGGAAGTTCAGTATCCCGATAATAAGAGCGCGATTAAGAATAACGGCGACGATACCTGGACGGTTATTGACGCTGTTGCTTACATCGGCCGCGATCTGGGCGGATTCACCAGAAAGACCGGCTACGCAACCATCGCTGATGCAATTGCAGCTGCACAGGATGGTGAGAGTGTAACACTTGTCGAGGATATTACTCTGAATGAGGGGCTAACTATCGCAGCTGATGACGAGATCATCCTCGATCTGTGCGGCAAGACTGTATCCTACACCTCCAATGTTCCCGGTGAGGATATGATCACCAACAAGGGTAATCTTACTATCACGGATTCCTCAGAATCCAAGGCTGGTAAGCTCACCTATACGAACACAGACGCAACCGCATCCAACGTAACGGTAAGCACGATCAGCTGCGAACCCGGCTCCGTACTCACCATCACAGCAGGTACGGTTGAAAACAAGACGGTTAAGGCTGACGGCAGCAGCATCTACTCTTATGCCATTGATCTGCTGACGAACGGCAGTCTCGGCGATGTAACTGTAACCATCAACGGCGGTACTGTATACTCCGATTATATGGCAATCCGTCAGTTCAACAATGGCGATGCCTGCAAGAATACGCTGACGGTCTCCGACGGTTACATCTACGGTGCAAAGCGTGCTGTTCAGATTCATCTCAAAAACAATGCTGCTTACACCAACATCACGGGCGGTAAGATTGAAGGCGGCGATTACTCGCTGTGCTTCCTGACCACCTCCGAGAACCTGGTCGTATCTGGCGGCGAGTTCATTGGTTCTGTCTGGTACTCCGGTACCGATGGCTTTATATCCGGCGGTACGTTCAGTTCTCCCGTTGCAGAGGAATACTGCGCAGCAGGATATATGCCTAAGGATAACGGTAACGGCACCTATAGTGTTACTGTTGACCCTGCATTCGGTAAGGTTGCCAAGATAGGTGACACCTACTACGAAAAGCTTTCTGATGCAATTGCAGCAGCTGCTGCAGGCGACACCATCACTCTTATTGCTGATGTTACTGAAGATGTAACTGTTAACAAGAGCCTCACTATCGACGGCGCGAACTTCAAATACACCGGCAACATAGGTGTCTCTGGCAAGAGCACTGCTGCTGTGGTTAAGAATGTGAACTTTGTGAACGGTACTGGTTATGCCATTACTACGAACACTATCAAGAGCATTACCGTTGAGAATTGCACTGTCACCAACTACGGTTATGGATTCCTGTACGCGAACAAGTCCACACCCACAGTTGTAGTCAAGAACGTAACGGTTGACGGCGGCAACTACGGTTTCCATTGGGTATACGGTACTTCCGCAGCCCTTGAAAACGTAACGATGACCAATGTTACGAACGGTCTCCTCATTCAGAACTACGCTGGAAAGACCATCACTCTGAAAAACTGCGATATTACCAACATCAACATTTGGGAACGCAGTGGTTCCTCTGGAGTTCAGGCCTTCAAGTTTGAAGGTGCAAACACTGTTTCTACTCTTTCTTCCAATCAGTACGCCGAGTACGTCCTCGCAGCAGCTGATGCAACGCTGATCGCTTCTGAAAGATTTACTGTAACCACCTCTGTTGCAAACAGCATGGTTAAGTATGTCGACGGCACTTACAAGGTTGTTCCCGCTGTTGCTAAGATTGGCGAAACCTACTATGAGTCTGTGTCTGAAGCACTCGCGGCGGTTGCTGACAGCGAAACGGTAGAGCTGATCTGGGCGGAAGGCGACGCTCCTATCGCTATGAACGGCTATGTTTCCGGCAAGACCGTCACCATCACCGGCACTGCACAGGTTGATTGGGAGAAGGGCTTCCTGTTCGTAGGTCGTACTAACGATGGTACGGATGCTGCAGATGCTACTCTGATCTTTGATAATGCTACTCTGACAACCACTCAGGGTGGTGATCACGGTATCCATGTATCCGGTGCTGAAAAGGGCTCTGCTTCTAAGGCAAATGGCACTGTTCAGATTATCAATTCCACGATCAATCTGTCTTACCTGATCAACAAGGGTGATATGACTCTTGACAACAGTACTCTTACTGTTAAGAGCGGATTCAGCATTGGCGGTCGTCCTGCAAAGGAAACCGTAAGTGGCGAAGATGCTACTGCTACAATCAGCCTGACAAACGGTTCTAAGGTAGTTGTGGACAACCACAACGGCATGGGCCTTGGTTATGAGGCAATCGGTGTTATGAACATTGATGCGACTTCTTCTTTCGAGACACTCAAGAGCTTCCTCGTAACTGCAAAGGGGACGATGAACATCGCTGGTAAAGCAACCGTAGCCGGTACACTGACCAACAACGGTTCTATCGTTCTGACCGACGCAGCTGCTACTCTGACTTCTTCCGAATGCGGCGGTGTTACTACTACTGTTGATGGCTACAAAGTAGCTTATGCGGACGATAAGTATACGCTGGCGAAGATTGAGCTGTTTAAATTTGTAGGTGTGACTGCTTCACTTGATAGTTCACTTGCACTTAACATCTATCTGAACTCGTCTGACTTGGCAGGTACGGATTATTATGCAATAGTTGAACATACAAAAGAAGATGGCAAAGTTGTTGAGACAAAGATACCTTATGCTGATTGGGGAACAAGTACAGGCTATAAAGCTATTATCTATAAAGGCGTTGCCGCAAAAGAAATGGCAGATAAGCTAGTAATAACTGTTTATGATGCAGATGGTAAGCAGGTGAGTGAATCTCGCGAAACCAGCCTTAGAGATTATGCGATTAGAACATTAACGAATATAACTGAAAAAAATATTACTGCACAATGGTCATGGTTATCGGCACTTACTGATATGTTGAACTATGGTGCAGCAGCTCAGACGTATTTTGGTTATAACACAGATGACTTTGCAAATGTAGGTGCTGAAACGTTCCAAGAATATGCAAGTCCTTCTGGAAGTTACACGCTTGATAAAGAAGGTTGCACTTCATCAGGTTCTGCAGTCGGTGCATCAGTTACTTTTGCAGAAACGCTTGAGCTTAACTTCTACTTTGAAAATGTAACAAAAGATATGTATGCAGAATATTCGTATACAACACATCTTGGCACAAAAATAGAAAAAACAGTATATCATGATTCATTTATAAGTGGTTATGGTTATACAGGTGTTGTTGTTCCTGTTGCTATTGCAGATACAGCTACTCTTGTTACAGTTACTTTGTTTAATAGTAATGGTAGCGAAGCGGGAAAAGCAACATATGCCGTAAAAGCTTATCTCAAAGATAATATAACTAAACCTGATGCGATTTTTGATGCACTTGCAAAATTTGCAACATCAGCAAAAACTGCTTTTGCAAAAAATAATTAAGAATTAGCCAAAATATACAGAAGGGAGAAAGTATTATGAAGTATGAAGCACCTAAGCTTGAAGTTATCGAGTTTGATGTAGTTGATATCATACAAACATCCGGTGAAAACGGAAGTGGTAGCGCTGGCGGTAGCGAAAACGAAGGACCATTCACTTCGTTCTCATTAGACAACCAGTATTAATAAGATATGGAAAAAACGGGCAAGAATCCCCTTGCCCGTTTTTTACTCCAATTTTGACGAAGAAAAAATTAAAACTTATGCATTGGGAGAATAAAATGAAAAGAATTAAAATTCTAATTACAGCTATTATATTGATAATGTGTTTGGTTTTTTCAAATATTTATGCTGCAGCGGCGCTCGGCGAAAACGAAACGCCATTTCTTCCTTTTGATACTGAGGACCAAAAAGATGAGGTTGCAGAGGATAATCAAGCAGATGATTCTACAAGCAATTCTACAAATTCCAGCAGCAGTGGTAACAACGGCGGCGGAAGCTCTTACATACCAAGCACAAAGCCAACTGACAAGACTGAAACAAAGCATGAATCAGAACCACAAGAGCCAGCTGACAAGACTGAAATAAAGCAAGATCCAGAACCACAAGAGCCAACGCAACCGGAAAATAGTGTAAAGACTTTTTCTGATGTAAAACAAGACGATTGGTTTTACAGTGATGTAATGTTTGTTTTTGACAATAAGATTATGAAAGGTACGAGTGAAAGTGAATTTTCGCCGGAAACTACTCTGAATCGTGCTATGATGATTACAATTTTACATAGAATTGATGGAGATAATTCTATGTATGAAAAAGATATATTTAATGATGTTGAAAAAAATAGCTGGTACGAAAATGCTGTAAATTGGGGATATGAAAATAAAATTGTTACAGGCACAAGCGAAAACACCTTCGCACCGATGGATAATATAACCCGTGAGCAGCTTTGTGTTATGCTTTATAACTATACACAGCATATTGGAGTTAAAACTGAGCTTGCCGACATATCCTCTTATTCTGATAACAACACAGTTTCAGATTGGGCCAAAGATGCCGTCTCTTGGGCTGTGCAGGAGAAAATTGTAACGGGAAAAGGAAATAACACTCTTGCTCCTCAGGACGGTGCTACAAGAGCAGAAGCAGCAGCGGTTATAAGACGATATACAGAAAAATTTGTAGAAATTGAAGAGAAATAAAATGTTATTATCAGTGTTTTTTAGATTATCAAGGCTTTTAATCACAAGCATAATTTGTTCTTTGCCTATATATCTTGGATATTTGGAAGTGATTACAGATAATGGCATATTATTTTTATCATTTTTAGCATTTGTGGTAGCAATAAGCGTTGACGCATACTGCTTTTCCTTTACTTTTTGGGAAATACAGGATTATTGTTTAGGTCAGCTGTTACCATTAGTTATATATATTGCTATGGGCTTATTAACTTGTTTGATATCTCGCCCTGTTGTATTCAACAGAATATTTCTGCCTTTAAGATTTGCAGGGTGCTTTGGAATGAGAACGATTGAATCAATAGCTATTGTTGCGATAGCCGTCATAGTAATAGTGACAGTTTTGAGATTTTTCGGAGCAAGGTCAGGTTATTTATTTTTCGATGAGTTTGCTGAAGATGAAGAAGATATGTAAAAAGTGTGTCTGTATATTTCCTGTTACAAGAAAACGAGTGCAATTTTCATAAGATATTTTGTGGCGGGTTGAAAGGTTAAATGATTATATGTTTGTTATTTGTCTTGCAGATTTAAATATAGCTATCGAAAATAAATATGATTATATAAAAGCTATGTGCTGTGATTATATTACGGATAACAAAGCTGATTTTTGCGTGTCTGCTACTGATGATGAAATACAGGCAGAGGACAAAGGCACAGGCTTTGACAAGGGGTATCTTGAAAGCCTTGCTATCTATCGAAAGATTGCTGAAAAAGTACTGGAATATAACGGTTTCCTGCTTCACGGCGTTGTTGTTGAAGTTAATAAATGCGGAGTTGCATTTTTAGCAAGAAGCGGTGTCGGTAAAAGCACACACGCAAGGTTGTGGAAAGAATTATTAAAAAATGAAATGACCATTATAAACGGCGATAAGCCGCTCGTTAGAATAATTGACGGAAAAATATTTGCCTACGGTACAGCGTGGGCAGGAAAAGAACACATACATACCAATACAAAGACGGAGCTTAAAAAAATATGTTTCATTGAACGCTCCGAAAAAAATGAGTGTTTACCTATGAAAAAGAATATGGTTTTTGAAAGGCTGATAAAACAGATTTATATTCCAAAGAATAAATCGTTGTTATATTTAACCCTTGAATATATAGGCACTTTAATAGAAAAATGTGATTTTCACCTGATAAAGTGCAATACTGATATATCAGCCGCAAAAATCGCTTATGAGAGAATTGGTTTATGAAAGGTATAGAAAAAGCATTAAAGGAAGAAAAGCTGTTTATAGGCAAAACGCAAGGTGACAGTATGTACCCGATGCTGATTTCGGGACGGGACAGCGTGGTTATAAAGCCACCTGTTTTTCCGCTGAAAAAATATGATGTTCCCGTTTATCGCCGTGACGGACATTATACAATGCACAGAATAGTGAAAGTAACACGCAAAGGTTATATTATCTGCGGAGATAACAGAACGCATCTTGAAAGGGATATAACTGACGATGATATTGTCGGTGTGCTTACTGCCTTTTACCATAACGGCAAATTTATTGAATGTAGCGATGAAGCTTATATCAGATATTCAAAAAAAGTCTGCTGCAGCTTTCCTGTGCGGAGAATGAAAGGTCTGATAAAGCGGATTTTCAGAAAGTTATATAAAAAGTGAAATCTTATTTGTAGAGCTTTATACCGCAAGTTGTTACGTAAAAGGGGTAAACAAAAATGGCAAAACTAATACTTGGGATCATGGCAATCGGCATACTTGTATTTTTCATATACGCAATGATGTGCGTCATGATTGTAACAGGTCGCTCCGATGAGCAGGCAAGTAAAATGTATTTGGAAAAGCAAATATGCCCCAAGTGCAAAGTTGGAAAAGAAAGTTACGAGTTTGATAGGCATTCGGAAACTTGTCCGTATATCGAGTGTTGGCAAGACGAAAAATGCCCATTCTTTAAACCAATTGATGAATCCCAAAACAAGGGCATTTTAAGCAGTAATACATAAGCGAAGCGGTTTCTCCCCGAAAATAGCGCTTTGTACAGTCTTAAAATGGAGTTAAAACATACACATTGCATAGGCGTTGCGAATTATGAAAACAGGTTAAGGAAGTTATGTAATAGCTTCTTTTACCTGTTTTTTACTTGCGTTGCAGAATTCTTAACTGGCAACATAATTGGCAATTTGTGATGCATCAACTATAAAGAGATTGCTCTCATTTTTTGATGCTTCAATCACTGCATCGGTAAATCCTGAGAGTGAGAATAAATAATAATAATAATATGTTTCACTTCAGATTCATCGCTCCTGTTTTCATGATAAAAAATTAAATTTGACAAACGGCAGAAAATATGATATAATGATATGTAATTATATCAAACCTGTAATTACGTTCCGCAGACCCATCGGTTTGCGGAATAATTTTGTGTAAAATTCCGGAGGTCGTAAGTATGAAATATGATGTCATAATCGTCGGCGCAGGTCCGGCAGGCATTTTTACTGCTTTGGAGCTTATACGAAAAGGGGCTAACAAAAAAGTCCTGCTTATCGAAAAGGGATTGCCTGTGGAAAAAAGGCACTGCCCGAAAATAAAAACCAAAAACTGCGTGCAGTGTAAGCCGTATTGCCATATTACCACTGGATTTTCAGGTGCCGGCGCATTTTCTGACGGAAAGCTGTCTCTCTCTCCCGATGTTGGCGGAGAGCTCCCTGAACTTATAGGATGGCAAAATGCGCAGGAGCTTATTGAATATACAGATAAAATATATCTTGAATTCGGTGCGGATGAGCACGTTGAAGGCGTTTCAAACGATCCTTTTATCAAAGAAATAAGAAAGCGTGCAATTCAGGCAGGTCTCAGGCTTGTTGACTGCCCTATACGCCATCTGGGAACAGAAAAGGCGCAGGAAATATACCTTTCGATTCAAAACTATCTTTCCGAAAACGGCACGGAGCTTATGTTTGGTGCTAACTGCACTGACCTTATTGTAGAGGACGGTGCTTGTCGCGGTGTGATACTTTCAGAGAAAGACGGCACCGCACGTGAGTTGCGCGCTGATACCGTGGTTGTCGCAACAGGCAGACGAGGTGCGGATTGGCTTGAAAAGATATGCTGTGAGCATGACGTTGAGCATAAACCGGGCACTGTTGATATCGGTGTGCGTGTCGAAGTGCGCAATGAGATAATAGAGGACGTAAACAAGGTGCTCTACGAATCAAAGCTTATCGGATACCCAAAGCCGTTTAAAAATAAGGTGCGCACATTCTGTCAGAATCCGGGCGGTTTCGTGTCTCAGGAAAACTATGACAATGACCTTGCGGTTGTAAACGGTCACTCATATAAGGAGCACAAATCCGGAAATACCAATCTTGCTATACTTTGTTCCCATAATTTCAGCGTGCCGTTCAATCAGCCAATAGAGTACGCGAAAAAGGTTGGCGAGCTTACAAATATGCTTGGCGCAGGTCACATACTCGTTCAGCGTTTCGGAGATATTCTTGACGGCAAGCGCACATGGGAAAAGGAGCTTATGCAGAGCAACGTAAAGCCTACACTCCCAGATGCCGTAGCCGGTGATATTACAGCCGCAATGCCGTACCGCGCCATGATGAATATTATAAACTTTATCCAGGCGGTTGATATAGTTGTGCCGGGCTTTGCGAGCACAGAGACACTGCTTTATTCTCCGGAGCTTAAATTTTATTCCAACCGTGTTAAGATGGATTCGGACCTCAACACATCGCTTCCCGGACTCCATTGCCTCGGCGATTCCAGCGGATGGACCAGAGGTCTTATGATGGCATCCGTAATGGGCGTTTTAATGGGCAGAAAGCTGGCTGAAAACTAATTTTTGGCGGATTTGCTATTGCACATTAAGGGATTGTGTGGTATAATTATATATTATAGATTATTGTTGTAAATCCCATAATATAATTCGCAAAATATTTGAAATAAAGGAAAATATCATGCTTACAGTAAAAAAACACATTGCGGACAAGCTTTACGCTAAATTTTCCGCGCTTACGGAGGGTAATCCTGCCGCCGCAGAGATAAAGGCGGAGGATTTTTCCTCATATCTTGAATATCCCCCGGATGATAAGCTTGGCGACCTGGCTTTCCCCTGCTTTAAGCTGTCAAAGGCTATGCGCATGGGTCCTCCCATGATCGCATCAAAGCTTTCCGAGGAGCTTTGCGATGATATTATCGCAAAAGTTGATGTTGTAGGCGGATACCTCAACATTTTCATCTCCGAGAAGTATTTCGCAGGCACTCTTATGCCTGAAATCATGGAAAAGGGTGAAAAATACGGCTGTTTTGATTTCGGTGCCGGAAAAAATGTAGTTCTTGACTACTCCTCGCCTAATGTTGCAAAGCCGTTCCATATCGGTCATCTTGGAACTACGGTTATCGGTCACAGCATCAAGATGCTCCATGAATTCTGCGGATACAACTGCATCGGCGTAAACCATCTCGGCGACTGGGGTACTCAGTTCGGCAAGCTCATTGTGGCATACCGCAAATGGGGAAGCCGCGAGGAGGTTGAGTCCGGCGATATCGACGCACTTGTGGCACTTTATGTAAAGTTCCACGAGGAGGCGGAAAAGGACCACTCCCTTGAGGACGAGGCTCGTGCGGAATTTACAAAGCTTGAACAGCATGATGAGGAAAATATCAAGCTTTGGAAATGGTTTATTGAGATTTCCCTGAAGGAATACAGCCGCACATACAAGCAGCTCGGTATAGAATTTGATTCTTACAACGGCGAAAGCTTCTATTCCGATAAAATGCCGGCGGTAGTGCAGGAGCTTAAGGATAAAAAGCTCATGACTATCGATGACGGTGCATCTATCATAAATCTTGAAGAGTACAATATGCCGCCCTGCCTTATTTTAAAGCGCGACGGCTCCACACTGTATCCTGCCCGTGATATCGCGGCGGCACTCTACAGAAAAAAGACCTACGATTTCGAAAAGAACATCTACGTAACCTCTGCAGGTCAGAGTCTCCATTTTGCACAGTGGTTTAAGGTGGTTGAGCTTATGGGATACGATTGGGCAAAAAATCTTATCCATGTTCCTTACGGCACTGTTTCTATCAACGGCTCAAAGCTTGCAACACGTACAGGTAACGTTATTCTCTTAAAGGATCTTTTCGCCGAGTCTATTGAGAAGGTAGGCAAGATCATGGAAGAGAAGAATGCGGCGATGGAAAACAAGGACGAGGTTGCGGAGGCTGTCGGCGTTGGCGCGATTATCTTCCATTACCTCATGAACAGCCGTATCAAGGATATCAACTTCATTTTGGAGGATGCCCTCAACTTCGACGGAAATACCGGCCCTTACGCACAGTACACCTATGCGCGTACCTGCTCCATTATCGAAAAGGCAGGCGGTGTGCCGACAATAACTCCCGATGCATCAATGGTCAGCGATCCTGCGGAAAAAGCACTTCTTAAGACCCTCTCTATATTCCCGGAAAAGGTTCTTTCTGCGCTTAACGATCTTGAGCCGTCGGTTATTACCAGATACATTCTTGATGTATGTGCGGCGTTCAATCACTTCTACCATGAGTGCCAGATCGTTACAGCCCCCGACGAAAAGGTGCGCGATTTCCGTGTGGCACTTACATCCTGCGTGCGCTCCGTGCTCGGCAAGGCATTTGAGCTTATCTGCATGAAGAAAACTGAGAAGATTTAATTTAAAAATACAGGAGAAAAGAAAATGTCAGGACATAGTAAATGGAAAAACATAATGCATAAAAAGGAGAAGACCGACGCACAGCGTGCGAAGATCTTCACAAAGATCGGTAAGGAAATGGCAGTTGCCGTTAAAGAGGGCGGTCCGGACCCCGTATCCAACAGCAAGCTTGCCGCTCTCATTGCAAAGGCTAAGTCCAATAACGTTCCTAACGACAACATTGACCGTATTATCAAAAAGGCATCAAGCTCCGACAGTGCGGATTACGAGGAGATCGTATACGAGGGCTACGGTCCTTGCGGCGTTGCGGTAATTGTTGAAGCGACCACCGACAACCGTAACCGTACAGCATCCGAGGTGCGCCACTATTTCGATAAATTCGGCGGAAATCTCGGTACAACAGGCTGCGTTTCCTTTATGTTCAGCGAAAAGGGCGTTATTATCATCGAAAACGACGGCAAGATAGACGAAGATCAGCTTATGGAAGACGCTCTTGAAGCAGGTGCTGCGGATTTCGCCGCTGAGGACGGTGCGTTTGAGATATCTACCGAGACTGACGATCTCAACGCTGTTCGTGAAGCTCTTGAAGCAAAAGGATATGCTATTGCTTCTGCCGATACCGACAAGGTTCCCTCAAGCTATGTTACACTGACCGGCGAGGATGACCTTAAGAACATGAACAAGCTGCTTGAAGCACTTGACGATAACGAGGATGTTATCGAGGTTTATCACAATTGGGAAAGCCCCGACGAGGAATAATATTACCGCTCCCGTATGCTATATGGGAGCGTTTTTCTATTTCATGTGTAAGATATGGCTTTCAGTGCATTTATGGAACATTCCTGACATATTTTCGTCTATACAGATGAAAACACAACTACGGAGGTAATGTGGTGAAAATGTTAAAGTATGTATGGTTGCTTTTCGCCATGCTCATTTGCACATTTGCTGTAGGGTGCAATGGCGGCGTAGTTATAGAAGATGCAACCGATGATTCGGTTGAAATGTCACTTGCAGACGAAACCACTTCAGATACAACCGTGCCACTTGCTGACGGTGAGATAGAATTTCATAATTACACTGTCCCCGTGATGACATACGGCAATTACGACAGTAATGTGGGCAGTGCGCAAATCGAAGCTGACAGACAATACATACAATAGGATTAAAAAGCGTGTTCCTCGGGAAAATATTTAATATTTTCACCCAAAGCACCCTCGCAGTTTTGAACTGTGAGGGTGCTTTTCAATATATGAGAAAAAACACTAATATCAATTAGTTATGGCACTTATACGGTTGTATGCATCGGCAAGCTCATTCCATGTATCCTTGTTAACTCGTCCTGTTACGGGCAGTCCGTGCCTTTTTTGGAAGGTCATTATATCCTTTATTGTAGCCTCGTTGTACACCCCCTCCGGAGGAAGACCGTCTATGTCGTCGTAGGCGTTTGCAAGCAGGCGGAGCATAAATTGGACGATCGCGACAATGTCCGAATATTCGCCCTCGGATATTTCATACCCTTCCTCGTTTGGAAAAGGTGATATGGAATGTGGCGGTGTGCGGCGGCGAATTGCATTTGTGTATTCTCTGTATATGGCATTCCATGTGGCATTGTCGGTTTCGCCTGTGGGGGGAAGACCGGCACGCTCCTGAAATGCCATCACGGCGGCGGCTGTCTCCGGTCCGTAGATTCCGTCCGGATTTACAAGCGGTATAATTCCGTCCGAATCGTGGTGCAGTTCTCTGAGATACCGCTGAAGCTCGGAAATGTTGTTTCTGTTGTCTCTGATATCCCTCATAAATATGACCAATCCTTTCTTACGAGTGCGAAGCTTTGTATCGTTTTTCGGACTTATGACAGCGTATTTCCGCCGAATTGCCCCTCGGCGGCTGTGTTTCCGTAATATATATCGCTGTAAGCATCGGTAATGGCGTCCCAGGTCAGTGCATCAACGATTCCGGTGGTACTTAGACCGAAAAGTGCCTGTGCCGCAATGACAGCATCCCGTGTGGCGGTGCCGAACACGCCGTTTACCTCCACAGTGGGAATCTCGCTGTAGACCTCCGAGAGTGCTCGCAGATATTCCTGGAGCAGTGCGATTTCATCGCCCTGCATACCGAATACAAGCAGATAGCCGGGGAAAAGCACCACCGGAGTTTCACCGTAATACTCCGGGGAGGATATGAGTATGCCGCGGTATGCGTTATAAAGCGATGCCCATGTTTCCTCATCCACGACTCCCGTAACAGGAAGTCCGTAAGCCTCCTGGAATGCCCGGACAGCTTCTTCCGTTGAAGCACCGAATATGCCGTCGATGGCAACGGTAGGGATCACCGCAAGATTTTCTCCAAGCACGTTCAGAAAATACTGAAACTCGCGCACATATATGCTCTCGTCGCCGCGAGATAGCTCCGTTGGAAACTGCGCTGAAACGTCCGCAAGACTAAGTCCCTCGCTTGCAAGAGAATTGAGCCGTTTTACGCCGTTGTAAAGCTGAAGTATCTTATACCATGTGGCAGGCCCCACGATTCCGTCCTGGGTGAGATCGAACACTCGCTGAAATTCCCTGACGGCGTTATCTGTGGAGATGCCGAACACTCCGTCTGTAGGGTATATTTTCGGGATTGAGGGATAATTGGCTGATATGCGGTTAAGTCTTATCTGGACTGTGCGAACATCATTGCCGAAGTTGCCGAGGCGAAGCGGACGGTAAGGTTCGGAGGGGGTAAAGGGCAGTATAGGTGTGTCGGTGTTTATGTTTATATTGCTTCCGTAGTATGTGGTAAGTATATCGTAGGGTGTAAGTCCCTGCTCGGCGAGGTCTACGCTTCCCCACTGAGAGAGTCCCTCGCACTGTACATTTATTCCGTCGCAGTACTGTGCAAACAGCGGCTGGACTTCACCTTGGCGTACTATATAATCGTTGAAAATGCTGTCAACGATGGTGGAGATGTTTTCAAATATATCCCGTCCGCGCACAAATGATTGGTCAATGGCAGTAGAGTTGGTGATGTCGAAATCATATCCTCGGCTTCGGTAATATTCGGTGTATATCCTATTCAGTGCATAGGATATCTGAGCGTAGATGTTTGCGCGTATGGCATTTTCCGGCCACGTGGGGTAGATTTCGCTTGAGGCTACGTTTTTTATGTAGTCTGTGAATGGAACAGTAACATTTTCGGCGGCAGAATCCGGTGCACCGAGATGTACCGTTATAGTTTCCGGTATGTAAGGAAGGGGCATTGTGATTATCCTTTCGTGATTGTGATAATAGGAATTTCCGTGATATTTCGCAGTGTTTTGTATGTTGACAAGATGGGAACACCGCGAAATATCACGTTGACGGAGTTTTAAAGGTCTTGAGTGGTGTTTTCCGATATTTCTATCCCATAGCGAGGATATACGGTTTCTGAATCATACTCCGCAAGGGGAAGCATCTCCACAGGCTGAATAGATGTCACACCGGCGAAAACGGGGACGTTGGTGTTTGTAACCGTGTAGTATCCTTCCTTTTCTATTTGCAGTGTGTATGTGGCGTAGGGCTTTACATTTCCGGGAAGCTCCGAAAGTGAACGTGCAGGGGCAGGAAGCTCGATTTTTTCAGTTTTGCCGCTCATGTCGGTGTTAAGTACGGTGAATATCGAGCTGTTGTCGGGTTCCTCATACAGCACGGTAACAGAAGCACCGCCGAGGGGGATTGCTCCGCGCGCTGTGGAAACATTGACTACAAGATAGCCTACATTTTGAGGCTCATTCATAGGTTTTACCTCCTTTTTAGGCAGGGAATCGTATGAAAATATTTTTTCATAGCAATGTCAGTGTATGCAGAGATGTTTTTTTTGCTACCGGAAGCCACCGTGCCGTAAAAATGAGGGTGCTGCACCGAGTGCAGCACCCTCATGGGACTTAGGAGAAAATCTCACCTATAAATTCAAGAATACGGAATTTTATCCTTACTTCCGGTGAATCTCCGGTTATTATTCGTACTTGCGACGGTGTCAGCCCCGCGGCTACAAGCTCGCTTTCATCAACTACCGCGCCGGTGCACAGGGTGGGGAATACTACACACCACCAATTCTTACCCACAGCTTCGCCTATGCGTATTTGCAGAGATGTATACCTGCCTGCAGGCAAAGCCATTGCGGCATACCTTCGTGTGGGATAATATTCTTCTGTGAGCCGTGCTGTGACGGTGTAATCAGAACCATTTTGTATAAGCACATTCGCCGCGGCGGACTGTATTTGGGACATGGAATCGGCAAGAATCGCTTCCGCCTCCTCCTTGCTGTGAACATCTGTGAGCAGTTCCGCAACTGTTTCTGTTATTTCATCGCGCACTTTAAGCTTCAGTGCCTGATCGTATTCGCTGTCGGAGTTTGCAATCACATGGAGACGTATGACGTTACTGTACAGCTCGCCATCCTGCGCTGTCGGCAAAGCGGCGGATATGGGCAGCATCAGAGCGGTGAGAACGGAAAATGTAAGCAGAAATACTGTAATTCGGTTATGCATCTTAATAATACCTGCCATAAAATAAAATCGCTTCCTTATTGCGTCAGACCTATTGTTGACCGCAAATTCGGAAGCGATTCGCTTTATATAAAAATATTCTGTTTTTCAGTACATTCTCAGTTTATAAATTTCCTCAGTGGAAGAAGATCGGGGAATACAAAGTATTTCCGAAACAGCTTCGCCGCAGTGCCAATGAGCGTACCGTTTAAAAGGGCGCTCACCACAGTGCCGATTCCCATGCCCTCAAAATGCATAAATCCGAAAAGGATAAAGGAGAGAATGACGGAGAGTATAAGGCTTGAAAGATCGTATGCGGTTTTGAGTCTGCCGACTCCGATGCCGGTTTTTGTGGAAAGCTCTTTTATAAAAAGCTCATAGGATTCCGGCGGAAGATAGGTGTTAAATAAAAGCGCAATTCCAATTGCAACGCACAGCATTCCGCATATCATGATGGTTATGCGTACTGCCATAAGCTCCAAGGGGATAAACGATGTGGGAATGAGCAGTGCGTCAAGGGATAAGCCGAATAAAAATGCGGTGAGGAAAGAGAGCAGGTACGATATCTTGAATTTCCTCATAACAGCCGCTGTAAGAAGTATGATAAGCGCTTGGAATATGTAGTTTGACATTCCGAAAGAATAGAAAGGCAGGTGCTGTGAGAGCCTTGCATGGATTATGTAAGACGGTGCTATAACCATGGAAAGTCCGAAGTTTGCGTGCGTTAAAAGTGCATTTCCAAAGGCTGTCATGAGGATTCCTATAATATATGCAATCTCAGCGTGGATTTTTATTTTTTTCATTGTGTATCTCCAAAATATTATACTGTCATAAAAGACCGTATATATTTTACCATGTACCGTGCCGGATGTCAAGAGTTGACAAATTTTTGTGAGCATGATATAATTTATTTACCGAAAGGCAGGTGCGCATATGAAAACCCATAGACATCTCAAAATGAAGCTTGCTGTTGGCTTGCTCCTCGTGCTTGCCGCTGTTTTTGTATTTCTCATATACGTACCGCCAAGACCTGCAATGGCTTCGTTTTACGAAATCGCACTTATTGTGGTGTGGTATCCGCTGACGGCTATATTATACGGTGCGGCGGCGGCACTCTCTGCGTTCCGCGATTACTTGTATATCGCAATAATGATGGTGCTGTTTCTTGTTGTGTCGCTTCTTAATACGGTAATACGGGATTTTGCCGAGCCTCAGGCGGCTCTTGTTTATACAGGCATGGCGGTGGCATCGGTAGTGCTTACTTCTGTAATTATGGCGGTGGTGAGAGAAATAATGTGTTCTTGGCGCGAATATAAACAAAAAGCCGACAGAGGCGAAAAGTGAATTTAGCAAGAGGTGCTTATGGATAAGATATGGACTGTGATGTATGACGCCGCCAAAGCGGTACTTAATGAGCGAAGAATATCGGATTATGTTACCTGCGGCGAGGTATCAGCGGCAGTTCTTTCAAAATCTGGGAAGATATACACGGGAGTCTGTATTGACACCTGCTCAACTCTCGGAATATGCGCCGAGAGAAATGCTATTTTCAATATGATCACAAACGGTGAGCATGAAATAGACAAAGTCCTCTGCATATTGCCCGACGGCTCAAGCGGTGCACCCTGCGGTGCGTGCCGCGAGCTTATGGTACAGCTTATGGCAGGGCATTACGGCGATATTGAGATAATGCTTGATATTTCCACGGGACGCACCGTGAAGCTCGGTGAAATTACCCCGGAATGGTGGATCAAATAAATTTAGTGAGGCGATATAAATGATAGACGTTTCTGCTTGGTGTTATATATTTTTGCGTACGCTGACTGAAAAATTCGGGGAGCGTGTATGGTTTGTTGGGTTACAGGGGAGCTATGGGCGTGGTGAAGCCACAGAAACAAGCGATATTGATATTGTTGTAATCCTTGATGAAGTGTCCGCTTCGGATATTCAAATTTATAATACCGTGTTGGATACCATGCCTCACAGGGAACTGATTTGCGGTTTTCTTTCGGGGAAAAACGAGCTTCTTAATTGGGAGCCGTCCGACCTTTTTCAGTTTTACCATGACACAAAGCCCATAAAGGGAAGTCTTGGCGAATTAGCGGCACTGCTTGATGATACTGCCGTTAGAAGAGCAATAAAAATCGGTGCGTGCAATATCTACCATGGATGCGTGCACAATATGCTGTACGAAAAGAGCGACGAGGTTTTACGTGGGTTATATAAAGCTGCTTCTTTTGTTGTGCAGGCGATTTGCTTTATGGAAACGGGGAAGTATATAAGCCGGCAAGCCGATTTGCTTGAAGCCGTTTCTTCGGATGAACGAGAGATAGTTGAAACTTTTTTGGGACTTAAAAACGGTGGGGCGGTTGATTTTCGGAGAATGTCCGAGGCTTTGTTTGAGTGGTCAAAAAAATTGATTGAAAATAGGGAATAGATCACCTCGAAAGTGCGATAGAAAAACAGCCTCGGCGTTTGCCGAGGCTGTTTTGGAGCTGGGAATGGGATTTGTCCCTACGGTCTATTGATTACGAATCAACAGGTCTAAATAGCCCCTTTGACACTCTTAATATTGGTCTTTACAACCATTTTCTCGGTCAGCATTGACCGAATCGGTAATTGATGAACGTAAATCTCGCCATTAGGTGCTATTGATTACGTTTTTATTGTATCATAAGATTATGAACATTTCAAGGCAGATTGAATTATTCACATTTTTGTGCTATAATTTAGATAAAAGATATTTATAAACAGTTCGATAAATAAGAATTTGTTTCGATGGCAACTTGCAACCAACTTTGTAGGAGGTAGATGTAATTGTGGAACATTTTGGTGTGAAACTGGCAAGTCGTGGATTAGGATTCAAGTTAACAAGAGATGAGTTTGCATTGGTTAACACCAAACCCTCGCTTGTTTTTTTTCAAAGATTAGCAGAAAAGGGTGCCTATACAGACGAACAAGGGACTTCTTACCGAGAAGAATGGTGTAATGAATATCGTGAATTATGTTTAAAGAATTACGATTTAAATATGAAGTTTTATTCTATGCTTGATAAGGCAGAGTTTAACACGGTGCTTGAATCATTTTTAAAGCACTATAACGGCTTTAATGAGGTTTTTGATTTATCCCAATATTCAAAAACCGAAGGATACTATGTTATGGTGCTTGATGAGTATAAGCAAGCATACATAGGCAAGACAGATGATATAAAAAAACGAATTATGCAACATTGGTCAAAGACGAAACCGTTCGATAGGACTTTATTACCAATGTATGCTTATGATAAATCATGTTTTTCGATTGACTTTTTCAGAGCGTTAGATACTACAAGAATCTTTGTATGGAAACAGACGTTGTCAAATGGAATAGAGGAAGAATTGATTCGCAATTTTCCTTCCAAATTTTGCACAAACAGAATCGGAGGCGATATTACAAATGCGATTCAAGGAATTGCAACCATGAACAAACGGCATTTTTGAAAAATTCCAATTTATCGAACAGATGAGAGCGGAGGAAAATCCTCCGCTCTTGCTATATTTTGGGAGTAATCGACATCAACACGAAAACAGCCTCGGCGTTTGCCGAGGCTGTTTTGGAGCTGGAAATGGGATTTGAACCCACGGCCTATTGATTACGAATCAATTGCGCTACCACTGCGCCATTCCAGCATATTAAATTCACTGTTGCATTATATAAAAAAATATGGTACAATATAAGCAACACTAATATTATACCCGATTCGGCACGGTTTGTCAAGGGTCGGGCAGTAAAAAAACAAAGTTTTTTATTGGAGCTGTCATGAGACTTACGGATATTTCAACCATACGCGAGATAATGGGACGCCATGGCGTTTCCTTTCAGAAAAAATTCGGTCAGAACTTTCTTATAAATCCCACTGTGCCGGAGCGAATCGCCGAGGCGGCGTGTGAGGTGCGTGGTGACGTGCCGCTTGGCATACTTGAAATAGGTCCCGGTATCGGTACGCTGACAAGAGAGTTGTCCGCTCATGCCGATAAGGTGGTTGCGCTTGAAATCGACACAAATCTTATTCCCATACTTGATGAAACACTTGCGGACTGCGGTAATACATCGGTTATAAACAGTGACGTTATGAAAACCGATCTTTCGGAGCTTTGTGAGAGGGAATTTTCGTCCTGCGGTATGCAAATGTCGGTTGCCGCCAATCTTCCGTATTACATTACCACCCCTATACTCATGAAGCTGGTGGAGTCAAAGCTCCCCTTTGAGACCATCACCGTAATGATACAAAAAGAGGTGGCACAAAGACTTACCGCACCTGCCGGAAATGCCGAATATGGTGCCATTACCGCGGCACTGTCCTATTACGGCAAGACCGAGCGGCTTTTTACAGTACCGGCAGGCTGCTTTTTGCCAGCCCCTAAGGTGGATTCGGCGGTTATTCGCATTACGCTTCACAAAGAGCCGCCGGTTTCGGTTAAAAGTGAGGAAATGCTGTTCAAGACCATACGCGGTGCTTTTGCGCAGCGCAGAAAGACCCTTTCAAATTCGCTGACTACCGAGTTTTCACATCTTGGCAAAGAGGGAATAGCATCCGCTATAGCCAAGGCAGGCCTTGAACCGTCAATCCGCGGTGAGCGGCTGACTCTTGAAGATTTTGCAAGGCTTTCGGATGTGCTCTACACGCTTTCCGAGAAAATATTAGGGTGAATTTATTAACAATATGTAAAAATGTCATAAATCTCCCATTTTCCACTTGCAATTTGCAAAAGAATAGAGTATAATATATAATGGCGGAGAAATGGTAAACTTTCGCCGTATTGCTATATAAATATTTAAAAATTATAGATAGGAGAACACAAATGGCACTTACTACAAACAAGTTTGTCAACGAGTGGGTTGACGAAATGGCTGCTATGACAAAGCCTGATAAAATCGTTCTTATCGACGGTTCACAGGCTCAGATTGATGCACTTCGCGATGAGGCTTGCTCTACCGGTGAGATCATAAAGCTCAACCAGGAGCTTCTTCCCGACTGCTACCTCCACAGAACTGCTGTAAATGACGTTGCTCGCGTTGAGGGCAGAACATTTATCTGCACCACCAAGAAAGAGGATGCAGGAAACATCAACAACTGGATGGCTCCCGATGAAATGTATGCAAAGCTTAAGAAGCTGTACACCGGCGCTATGCAGGGCAGAACCATGTACGTTATCCCCTATTCCATGGCTGAGGTTGGCTCTCCCTTTGCAAAATACGGTATCGAGCTTACCGACTCCATCTACGTTGTTCTCAACATGGTAATCATGACCCGCGTTGGTCTTTCCGTGCTTGAAGCTCTCGGTGATTCTCCTGACTATATCAAGGGTCTCCATGCTAAGGCTGACCTTGACGAGGAAAACCGTTATATCGTTCATTTCCCTGAGGATAACACTATCATGTCCGTTAACTCCGGTTACGGCGGAAACGTTCTTCTCGGTAAGAAGTGCTTCGCACTCCGTATTGCTTCCTACCTCGGTCGTAAAGAGGGCTGGATGGCTGAGCATATGCTTATTCTCGGCATCGAAGGACCCGACGGTGAGGTTAAGTATGTTACCGGTGCATTCCCGTCCGCTTGCGGCAAGACCAACCTCGCAATGCTTATTCCTCCTGAGCTTTACAAGAAGGAAGGCTACAAGGTTTGGTGCGTAGGTGATGATATTGCTTGGCTCCGTCAGGGTCCCGATGGCAGACTTTGGGCTATCAACCCTGAAAACGGTTTCTTCGGTGTTGCTCCCGGAACAAAC
>JAEIGA010002412.1_pt1 | contig 29854 bp, 29 predicted proteins | sample 9270691 | NCBI WGS metagenome assembly JAEIGA01 (sample SAMN17057246, study PRJNA624740) | gut metagenome | biome: biome; isolation source: fecal sample | host: Bos grunniens | place: China: Xizang | collected 2019
AAAGACAATGGTACTTGTACCTACAATCAGACGTCCCCAAAAGATACCGCCACTTCCGCGCGAGCTATCCATTAGCCAACGGTGCAAGTAACGCATCACTCTGAAAAACTCGAAACGTGAAGCATTGCCCAACACCTCACCAGTGTACTGGTTCACATACAAGGCCGCGTGCTTGGGTTTGGACAGGTTAACTTTATACGCTTTTTCGGGTGACGACGATACAACCACTCCGCTTACGGCAACACCTCCACCCAATGCAGCCCCCACATCGGCAATAATGGCATCAATGGAGAGAGGCTTGTCACCGGGAGTAACATAGGCAATTCTATAATTACATAACTCGGTAATCTCATTCTCAAACACAAGCATTGCACCCGTAAAACAGGTTATGGTTATAATTACTCCGAAGGGGAGAGAGAGCCACAAATGCAATTGCTTAAATATTCTTCTCATACAGCCTATTTTTTGAATAAAAGAACCTTATATATTCTACAAGAACCACTGCCCGGAATCTTAAAAGAGATGAACTGCTCAAGCACCAATCGTGTGTTCGAACAGCACCTTTACACCTATTATAATAAGTACAATTCCTCCAAGCATCTCGGCACGCAAGCGTTTCGCACATTGTTTACCAAATGTTATACCAAACACCAGACCCAATATAGAGAGCGCAAAAGATACAAATCCAATAACAACCAGAGGATAAATGAGTTCGGAAATCTCCTTTATTCCCATGCACGAGAAAGATATACCTACCGCAAAAGCATCGATACTTGTTGCCAGCGCCATTGTAAGTATAACCTTCAGCGACTCGGGGTTGAAATATTTGCTCTCTTCCTCTTCAAAAGACTCCTTTATCATGCGCACTCCAAGAAAAAGGAGTATGGCAAAAGCTATCCAATGGTCTACATTCTCAATAAAACTGCGGCAATAGTCGGTACCCACCCAACCAATCAACGGATTTACAGCTTGAAAAAGCCCGAAAAATAGAGCCATCAGCAGCATGGGACGCCATTTAAACTTTTTAAGAATTATACCACCTGCAATAGATACTGCAAAGCAGTCCATTGCCAACGCAAGCGCAAGAATCCAAGCCTCAATATGTGTCATGAATATTTTATAACAGATATTAATGTGCAAAAATAGGGTAATTATATTGTACAAACAAATTAAAACCGTAACTTTGCAATCCTTTCAATGCTATAAAGGTACATAATGGGGCTGTTTGGTTTTGACAGCGGGTAGAAAATGTACGTAAGCACGCAGTGCCTCGTTGGTTTGCACTATAATCCGAGCCATCGACAATTATCTGGCGAAACAAATTATGCTCTCGCTGCTTAATCGAAGTATAGTAGATTAGCTTTATCCTGCTACAAGGTGGCGGGACGAGACATCACCCGGACGCAGTTGTTCCGAAGCAATCCGATATGGTGGTGCAGGCAACTCGGGACTAGTTACGGCATGCCTCGATGCTGTGGCGATATTTTAGAGGATAAGGCATAAGTTGGTGGTCACGGTCTTGCTTATGCACGAAAATTTCACCGATGACTAAGCGTGTAGAAAGCGTATGGTTTCCTCGTTTGGACGAGGGTTCGACTCCCTCCAGCTCCACAAGCATCAATCTTGGTTCTTTTGAGCCAAGATTTTTTATTTATGCACATGATATATTACTAATGATTGGTTTTCCCATTAGCAAACAGGCAATCACATAAAAAGCGGAAAGGAGTTTTTTAAACATCCATTGTTGTCAATTTAAATTATTTTCACCAAATTTGCACCAAAGAAAATAGAAAAACAAACCGTAATTAAGTACAATATGAACAATATATATCTTAAGAAGATACCACAACAAGGTTTCGCAACAATCAAATCATCACTGCAACAATTCGTTCAGCACACATACCAATTCCAATTCACATCAATCTTCTGGTGTCTTAGCGGCGAGGCGCTCTTCACAATAGATGGACAGAAGCACCGCTTCACCCCCGGACAGATAATAATATGCCCCAGAGGATGCAACATCCTGTTGCTCGACATCACCAGCGACTTTTCGGCACGTCTGTTAGGTCTCTCAAAACATATATGGATGGCCGCACGCAGTTCATTCACCCCCGAGGCCATGCAGGACATAACACGCGTGCCATACATCGGTAAGTGCAACGACATTGAGAAAGAGTTCGTATCAAACATCTTCCGACAGATAGACATCATAGAGACAATGGTTGCAAACGACCCTACATCAATAGAGTTCTGCCGACAGAATATCATATTGTCGGTAAATGCACTATTGCTGTATATACAGCAGATAAAGAGCCATTACGAACACCCTGCTAAAGAGATTATTTCCGAAAGCAAGGACAAGCTGTTTCACGAATTCAGAGTACTGCTTACCCAGAAATTCCGCGAAGAGCGCTCGGTGCAATACTATGCCGACAAGATGAGAATCTCGACACGACATCTCAACACAATATGCCAGCGTACATCGGGACAGAACGCAAAGGAGATAATAGACCAATACACAATCATCGAACTGCAAGTGGTGCTCATGTACACACACAAAAGTTTCCAAGAGCTTGTAAACGAGTTCCATTTCCCCGACCAGAGCTATCTGAACCGCTATTTTAAGCGGCACACAGGATATTCTCTATCGGAATTCCGAGCCAACGGTGTCATGGTCGACTGATAACCATAAAGCAAGTGCAGCGAAAAACTTCGCTGCACTTGCTTTATAATCACACACAACTGAATCAATAAGAATATTCGAATACAGAGCCTTTATTGTAGGTGTCGAACAGCATACGGCTATCGTCAACAAACTCTTTACATTTGCTCAACGAGACACCTTTCAGTTCTATCGGCATATCAGCAGCAGGCAGAATTGTAAAGTTTGCAACGTTATCCCTGCCGGGACGCGCCACCCATGTAAGGGCATATTTCAAAGAGCGCAGTAGAATGATATCCGAGATGCGGCACAGTTCCATGCGCACCAAAGCCCCACCGTCGCGTCCACGCGCATACATTCCCGAAACGAGATTACCCAATGAGTAAACCACAGCATGCTTGTCGAGAGTCAGGCTATCCTTACGCACTTCAATAGGCTGTAGCACATGAGGATGCCCGCCAATAACATGGTCGACACCCTGCTCTATCAACCAGTCGGCCATACTGCGCACCCTCTTGGGAGGCAGAGCTACATACTCGTCACCCCAATGCATGCAGGCTATTATAACGTCGGCATGCAGCTCTTTTGCACGGGCAATATCGGCACTTATAACATCCTTGTCAATAAAATTGACGATTAACGGAGGGGGGACCTCTATTCCGTTTGTTCCATAGGTATAGTTCAGTAGTGCAATCCTCATCCCTTCCCTATCGAGCATCAACGGATAACGTTCACTGCGGTCAATACTGTCGCGATAGACTCCACAATGGGCTATTTCCAAAGAATCCATAATATGCATGGTGCGCAATGCACCTCTTTTACCCCTGTCGAGACAGTGGTTGTTTGCGAAGAGCAGCACATCGAAACCAGCATCCTTTATTGCATACAAGAAACTGTCGGGGGCACAAAAAGCGGGATAACCGGTGAAGTGGCGCTCGCCGATAGTAGTTTCGAGATTAGCGATAGCGATGTCGGCACTTCTCACATCGCCACTTATATAATCGTAGCATGATGAAAAACTGTAGGTTCCATCCTTCTGCCGTGCAGCATAGAGCTGGCTCTGATGCTGCATGATATCGCCGGCAAACAGAAGGTCAAGCGACGAAAAATGAAGTGCGGTATTCTGTGCGGCAACAAACTGTACCACAATCAAGAATATCGCACCTGTTATAGTTCGCAAATTATACATTTGCGCGTGTCATCAATAAATTTCGTGTGTAGCTGCAAGAAGAGTGTTCTTCATAAGCGACACAATTGTCATAGGACCTACTCCACCGGGAACGGGAGTGATATAAGAACATTTATGTGCCACGTTGTCGAAATCGACATCACCGCAAAGACGGAATCCCGACTTTCTTGTAGAATCGGGCACACGGGTTGTACCTACGTCAATTATCACTGCACCCTCTTTTACCATATCCTCTTTTACGAAATGGGGCTGTCCGAGTGCCGCTATTATAATATCGGCATTACGGCACTCCTCGGCAATATTGGCTGTGTGGCTGTGACACACTGTCACTGTTGCATCACCGGGAATCTGCTTCTGCATCATAAGGCTTGCCACAGGCTTGCCTACAATATTGCTACGCCCGAGGACTACGCATTTTTTGCCTTTTGTATCGATGTTGTAACGGCGCAGGAGCTCCATTATTCCGTTGGGAGTTGCCGAGAGGAAACAGGGCAGCCCTATAGATAAACGGCCGGCATTGACAGGATGGAATCCGTCGACATCCTTGCGATAATCGATAGCCTCGGTCACTTTCTGCTCGTCGATGTGACGTGGCAAAGGCAACTGCACGATGAAACCGTCTACATCGGCATCGTTGTTCAGTTCGTGCACTTTCGCCAACAGCTGTTCTTCGGTAACATCCTCTTCGTAGCGGATGAGTGTCGATGTAAATCCGCACTCCTCGCATGCACGTACCTTATTGGCTACATATGTTTCGCTACCGCCATCGTGACCTACCAGAATTGCAGCAAGGTGAGGACGCTTGCCTCCTGCCGACAAAATTTGTTCTACCTGCTGCGCAATCTCTTTCTTTATTGTAGCAGCAATCGCTTTTCCATCTATTATCTGCATAGTCCAAATAGATTATGTTATTATCTGAAACGTGGCATACCGGGCATCATCTTACCCATCTTTCCGCCTGCAACGGTTTTCATAGTCTTGCGAATCTGGTCGAACTGCTTCATAAGACGATTAACCTCTTGCAGTGTAGTACCGCTTCCGCGTGCAATACGCTCACGGCGCGATGCGTTTATGATATCGGGGTTGGCACGCTCTTTGGGAGTCATCGAATGTATGATAGCCTCGACACTCTTGAACGCATCGTCATCGATATCAAGATCCTTGACAGCTTTTCCCACTCCGGGAATCATCGCCATAAGATCTTTTATATTACCCATCTTCTTAATCTGCTCTATCTGAGCCAAGAAGTCGTTAAAGTCGAACTGGTTACGGGCAAGTTTACGCTGCAGTTTCTTAGCCTCTTCCTCGTCGAACTGCTCTTGTGCGCGCTCTACAAGCGAAACAACGTCGCCCATTCCCAATATACGGTCGGCCATACGATTGGGGTGGAAGAGGTCTATCGCCTCCATCTTCTCACCTGTTCCGATGAACTTGATGGGTTTGTTCACCACACTGCGTATAGAGAGAGCAGCACCACCACGCGTATCACCATCGAGCTTTGTAAGTACAACACCTGTAAAGTCGAGTCGGTCGTTGAATTCCTTTGCAGTGTTAACAGCATCCTGTCCAGTCATCGAGTCGACAACGAAGAGGATTTCGTTAGGGTTGATGGCATCCTTTATGGCTGCAATCTCTTTCATCATGGCCTCATCGACGGCCAGACGTCCTGCGGTATCTATAATTACAAGGTTGTAGCCCTTCTGCTTAGCCTCCTTGATTGCATTCTGGGCAATCTGAACAGGATTTTTGTTCTCGGGCTCGCTGTATACGTCAATCTCAATCTGCTCTCCAAGCACCTTCAACTGGTCTATCGCAGCAGGACGGTACACGTCACATGCCACCAGCAAGGGCTTGCGGTTCTTCTTTTTCTTAAGATAATTGGCAAGCTTTGACGAGAAGGTTGTCTTACCCGAACCTTGAAGACCCGACATAAGAATTACCGCGGGATGACCTTCGTAGTTCACTTCGGAGGTCTCACCACCCATCAAGGTTGTAAGCTCGTCGTGTACAATCTTCACCATCAACTGGCTTGGATGGATAGATGTCAACACGTTCTGACCGATAGCCTTGTTCTTCACCGTATCGGTAAAGGTCTTTGCCACCTTGTAGTTTACGTCGGCATCCAACAGTGCCTTACGCACGTCTTTAAGAGTCTCGGCCACGTTAACCTCGGTTATGCGGCCCTCGCCCTTCAATATTTTCAATGAGCGTTCTAAGCGTTCACTTAAATTTTCAAACATGATATTTATATTTTATTTTTATTTATTGTCAATACTTATTATTCCACCTGTAGCAGTATCGAACAGCACCTTTGTGTTGCTATTCTTTCCAAACAGTTTCTTAGAGAGGACCTCAACTGTGCCGAACTGGGCAAACGGGAGTTCATCCTCGAAGAAAATCTTGCCGGGAGAGTAGATTTTCAGCTTAGCCCTTCCGGGAACGATGTAGCATATTCCCTCTTTCTTAACCTCACCTTTCTTGAGCAACTTCAACAGTTTGTTTGTCTCCTCGACCTGAGGAACTTCAATCTTCTCTTTTACGTCAAAATCGTAATACACCGGCGAGCCAGCCAAATCGTCGCGCTCAAGGATACCCATCTTGCGCGAGAAACGGAAAAGCACTGCACGCGCAGTGTCGCTCTCGACTGTAGGCATAAAGCGTATGCTGCACTCATAAGAGACTGTATCAACATGCCCTGTAAAGAGTTCGGTGAGTGTCCTTTCTTGCAAGTCGAGCTCATCGAGCACTAATTGCATCGACAGACCGTCCTTGGGCATATTATCGGCTGTTCCTCGTGTGATGGAGAGTTTGCTCTCGCGTATGGCATAAATCTCTTTTGCTATAAGCTCGGCCATCTTTGCAGTTGAAGTCGACTGGAGTATCTCCTCGGTAAAATAGACGCGGGGGTCGACTCTTTTCACCTTACGCTGCTGCTTCTCGGGGATTTCCACAGGCTCCACATCCCTGTTAACAGCCTGTATTATTCCATCGTTGGTAAGTCGCAGATTGCTTGCCACATTGTCGTTTATGCTTACAGTAAAAGCGTTGGCTTCATTAGGCACGCCTGTGCTCTTCACATCAACACCTGTCAGCAACCACTCTTTTGACTCATCGGTAATAGCATCTGTTATACGCAGGAAACGGTCGGCATATCTTGCAAATTCACCGGGTGTACTTGTAACACACTGCGCACGAACGGTAAATTCCAACCTTGTATCGGGCAGAAAATATGTCACACCCTCGGCCATTCCGGCATTAAAGGCTGTAACCTCGACCTGCGCCATCATATTCATTGAGATGAGCAACAGTAACAATGATGCAAATTTCTTCATACTAATACACTTTAGTGCTGCGAAGATAGTAATTTGTTTTCAAATCTATATTATAAATTAACTTTAGTTATAAAATAGATAGGCATGTATCATAAAAAAAATATCAATTCACTCATTATTTCAGAACTTTATACTACTTTTGTAGATATCAAACTCAAAGCAACATCTAAAAAGATCCAAGAACTTTTATGTCAACTATAAAGATACACGATAAACTTTTCGCCGTTTCCATCACCCAAAATATGATTCAGGAGGAGATTAAGAGAGTGGCTGCAGAGATAAACAGGGACTACAAGAACAAGCGTCCTCTTATGATTGGAGTTCTTAATGGCAGTTTCATGTTCGTAGCCGACCTTATGAAGAATCTCAACATTGAATGCAACATTTCATTTGTCAAGTTCTCGTCATACGAAGGCACAGAGACTACGGGAAACATAAATCAGCTCATAGGCCTTACCGAATCAATAGAAGGACGCGACATAATCATATTGGAAGATATTGTAGACACAGGTCTCACAATGCACAAGATGCTTGAAACCATAACACCGCTCAATCCCAAGAGCATTGCAATAGCTTCCCTCATACTGAAACCCGCAAGACTGAAAGTCCCCGTATATGTCAAATACAGCGCATTCACAATCCCCGACCGTTTCATCGTCGGCTACGGCCTCGACTACGACGGACTTGGACGCAACCTACCCGACATATATGATGCAGTAGAATAAACAAATAAACCCTATATACGTATGCTGAATATTGTAATTTTCGGTGCACCCGGTTCAGGCAAGGGTACACAAAGTGAGAAGATAGTTGAGAAATACGGTTTGGACCACATCTCGACAGGTGATGTTCTTCGTGCTGAGATAAAGGCCGACAGCGAATTAGGCCGAGCTGCCAAACAGTTGATAGACAACGGACAGCTTATCCCCGATGATCTTATGGTAAGCATTCTTGAGGCCAAGTTGAATGCACTCACCGACAGCAAAGGCGTTATCTTTGACGGCTTCCCAAGAACTATTGCACAGGCCGAGGCACTGAAGAAAATGCTCAACAAACACGCCGAAGACGTAACAGCAATGATCGAACTTGACGTACCCGAAGACGAGCTTATGACACGTCTCCTTCTGCGCGGTCAGGCATCGGGACGTGCCGACGACAACGAAGAGACAATAAAAAAGCGTCTGATTGTGTACAACGAGCAGACCTCGCCTCTTAAAGAGTGGTACAAGAATGATGGCAAACATTGTTACATAAACGGTCTTGGCGAACTCGACCGCATATTCAACGACATTGTTGCAGCTATTGACAGCAGAATCTAAAATAGAAACAGAATAACTATAGAGAGGATGCTGCAACAAACAGCACATCCTCTCTGTTTATATACATATATGGCAGAATCGAATTTTATTGATTACGTAAAGATAATATGCCGTTCAGGACGTGGAGGACGCGGAATGGCCCATCTTCATCGTGCCAAATACCTGCCCAACGGCGGACCCGACGGTGGCGACGGCGGTAAAGGTGGCGATATAATATTGCGCGGAAACCGTAACTACTGGACCCTACTGCACCTGAAATACCAGCGTCACGTCTTTGCAGGCAACGGACAGAACGGTGGCGTAAACCGCAGCACCGGAGCCGATGGCGAAAGCAAGATTATAGACGTACCTTGCGGCACTGTTGCATACAATGCCGAAACCGGCGAATACTTGTGCGATGTAACAGAGGACGGCCAGAAGGTTGTGCTCCTGAAGGGAGGACGTGGCGGACTTGGCAATGTACACTTTGCAACCCCCACCCGACAAGCACCCCGCTTTGCACAACCCGGCGAGCCCATGCGCGAGATGACAGTAACGCTGGAGTTGAAATTGCTTGCCGATGTAGGTCTTGTAGGTTTCCCCAATGCCGGAAAATCGACACTTCTGTCGAGCGTTTCGGCAGCAAAGCCAAAGATAGCCAACTACCCCTTTACCACTCTTGAGCCCAACTTGGGTATCGTATCGTATCGCGACGGAAAGTCATTCGTAATGGCCGATATCCCCGGAATCATTGAGGGTGCAAGCCAAGGACGCGGACTGGGACTCCGATTCCTGCGTCATATCGAGCGCAACTCGTTGCTGCTGTTCATGGTACCGGCCGAGGCTGATGATATAAAGAAGGAGTATGAGATTCTGCTTAACGAACTTGCGACCTTCAACCCCGAGATGCTCGACAAGCAGCGTGTATTGGCTATAACAAAGAGCGACCTTATTGACGAGGAGCTAAAGGCAATGTTGTCGGAGAACCTGCCCGAAGATATACCTCACATCTTCATTTCGGCAGCGACAGGCGAAGGGATATCAGCACTGAAGGATATTCTATGGGAGAAGCTCAACAGCGAGGAGAATATGCTTGCAGCAGTGAAGCGCGACGAGCTTGTACACCGCAACTACGACCGCCACATGCTTGCCAGCGACTTTGCCAACTGGGAAGACGAAGAGTACACCCCGGCCGAGGATGACGACGAACTCTACTACGAAGAGGAGTGGGACGAGGAGTAAAGAGAATAAAACAGATAATCAGCACATTCAAAAACAGCCACGCTCATTGATAAGCGTGGCTGTTTAGTATATCAAGCGGATGTTTCTCAATTGCCCGGTTGTAATTTCACATACCTATAACCATCCCATCGATACATTACGCTCTGCAGACGTGATGCCACAAAAAGAGAATCATCGTGCGGCATATACAAAGGCATAGTGTAGTTTGTAGAAAGTGTGTCGCATCCGGCCGAAAGCGAGATACTTACAAGACGTATGTCGGACATCTTCATTGCCACCGATACCGAGTCTTTCTTTTGAAAGAACTCATCAAGCGAAGGAGCCACGAACAGCGGCGCTGTAGAGACCCTCTTCCACTCCTTGTCGTAGAAGCGTATATAGCTATTGCATGCCTCGGCACACACAGTATTCACAATACACACAAGCGTATCCCCGTCAGAACGAGTCAGCAATTTCATCTGCATCGTTGCACTACCCGAGGTCTTGATTTTCAAATAATCGTCAGAGAGAGCAAGAAGTTCGCTCTTGCCGTCGAGTTTATTTGTTACCACAGCACGCATTTTCGCATTATGGAAATCTATAAGATCCAGACGGTCGTTGGTTGCAAGCAACGGGAGCAACGAATCGGGCATCGCTACAAAACGTTCGGCGACATTACCTTGGGCGACAGTTCCACTCAACAGATAGAACAGGCCTATCAAAAGAAAGACAATTTTTTTCATTTCGAGCCTAAATATAAGAAGAAAAGACCAACCAATATCAACAACAGATCGACCGCCTTGCTTTTGAGATTCTTCTCGTGCAGCATCAACGCACCAAAAGCAAAGGCCACGACAACACTACCGCGTCTTATCATAGAGACTACGGCAATAAGAGAGCCCTCCTGTGCAAGAGCCGAGAAATAGCAAAAATCGGCAATTGCGAGAAATACCGAAATCAACGGAATACTCCATCTCCATACAAAACGCTTGCTGCGTTGAACAGGCGAAAGCATGTTCATTACCACTACAATCACACCCATGAGAATACATTGGTACAGATTGAACCACGACTGTACGAACATGGGCTCAAGAGTCTGCATAAGATACTTGTCATACAACGCGCTTACCGCTCCAAGCAATGCAGCCATTATAACAAAGCAGACCCAACGGTTATTGGCGAAATTTATTCCTTCGCGCTTGCCACTACGGCTGAGTAGAAAGAATGACAGCATCGCAATAAGGACTCCGGTCCATTGATAGCCATTCAAATTCTCGCCAAGAATAATCAATGCACCCAGAAGCACCAGCACCGGACGTGTAGCCTGAATGGGAGATACAATCGTTATCGGCAGATGCTTTATCCCGATATATCCGCACAGCCACGAGCTGAGCACTATGACCGCCTTCAGCATCAAGAGAAGATGTGCCTCAACACCGGCCGAGGGCACATACAGCAGCCCTTCACTAATGTAACCGCCACCAGACAACAATATGAATGGAAGGAATATAAGTGTACTGAACAACGTATTCAGGAAGAGGACGACAAGCACCGAATTGTCCTTAAGAGAGACCTTCTTGAAAAAATCGTAACAGCCCAGCAACACAGCCGAAGCAAATGCCAATAACGCCCACATCATAAGTATATCTCTTCAGGATATTTCACCTCTGCAAGAAACAGAGCCTCGGCTATGGCCGAATCACCGGCTGCACAACGCTCTTTCTGCTCTATTATATCACGGAAGCCCTCTATCGTCAGCTTATGACGGCCTACCAGCAGCAATGTACCCACAATGGCACGCACCATATTGCGCAAAAAACGGTCGGCCTCAATCTCAAACACCCAGCAGCCTCTATCGAGCATACGCCACTTGGCATAGGTAACCTTGCAGTTGTTTGTCTTCACATCGGTGTGCAGTTTGCTGAAACTGGTAAAATCCACATATTCATACAACACCGCCGAGGCACTGTTCATCGCATCAAAATCCAAGTCGGCCGGTACACGACAAGCATATCGGCGTGCAAAAGGAGATTTTTCCGTTGTCACATAATAACAATATTTACGCGACACTGCATCGAACCTTGCGTGTGCGTCATGCTTTACAGGCAGAATGTCATACACTGCAATATCCGACGGCAAAAGACGGTTCAGCTTATATTTCAGTTGTTTCAAATCACAATCATCGGGAAGGTCGACGTGGGCAATCATGCGCATAGCGTTAACACCGCTGTCGGTACGTCCCGCACCTACAACCGGAACAGATGTACGCATAACTGTCGACAAAGCCTCTTCGAGTTTCTGCTGCACCGTAACAGCATTCGGCTGTACCTGCCACCCATGATAGGCTGCACCGTCATAAGAAAAAACAAGGAAACAGCGCATCAGATTTCGTTTATTAGATTAAAAGTATGACAGGCCACAAGACCGGCTGTCTCGGTCCTCAGCCGGGAATTGCCCAGACTTACAGGCTTAAAGCCGGCTTCTACAGCCATCTGCACCTCCTCGGGGCTGAAATCGCCCTCGGGACCAATCAATATTGTAGCATCACGCTCCGCAGATATATTATCTTTCAGGAGCACTCTTTCGCTATCGTAACAGTGCGCAATGAATTTATCTCCGGGGAAGTCCTGCTTAATGAATTTTGCAAAGTCAGTCATTTCGTTCACCACAGTCTTGTATGGCTTCAAAGACTGTTTCATTGCCGACACGACAATGCGCTCTATACGCTCGGTCTTTATCACTTTACGTTCCGAGAAACGGCAATTGAGGAAAGTCAACTCGTCAAGACCAATCTCGACAGCTTTCTCTGTCATCCACTCGATGCGATCGAGGTTCTTTGTAGGAGCAATTGCTATGTGAAGATGTCCCTTCCATCCCTTCTGCATCCGAATTACCTCTTTTGCCTTTACATAGCATCGTTTGCCTGCTATCGAGGATATCTCGGCCTTGTAGAAGTTACCTTTTCCATCTGTTATATCAAGTTCATCACCCACACCCAAACGCAGTACACGCAAACAATGTGCCGCCTCGTCGTCGGGGAGTTCCCATCCCTCTTCTATTTGTGGTGCATAGAATAGTGCCATAGTTTTTACTTATATCTCGTCGTTTTTATCTTGTTCCTTATTTTGTTCCCCTACTGCCAGACGGGCATCAATCTCCTCTTTAATTTTCATCGCAAGTTCGTAGTTCTCCTCTTTCACAGCCCTATCGAGAACCGAACGTAAAGTCTCGATATCGGCTACCATTATAGGTATCGATATCGCACCACCCTTGACGTCGCGTATCGATACACGCTCGAGCAGTTCTTCATCAATATATATAGGCGCTCCCATGCGTTGTGCAATAGCCACCGCATCCGAAGTACGGGCATCGACCTCGCGCAGTTCTTCACCCTGACGGAACAACATGTTGGAATAGAATGTTCCGTCGTCAATCTTGCTTATCGTCACACACTGCATATTGGCACCGAACGAATCGGCAATGCTTTTAAAGAGATCGTGCGTCAAGGGACGCTTGGTATTCACTCCTTTTATGGCCAATGCCACAGCCTGTGCCTCGGCATATCCAATGGCAACCATTATCTTGCGACAGCCGTCACGCTCCTTCAGAATCATCACATACGCTCTGTCATCCGAAGCCTTGCATAAAATATCGGAAACAACAAGTTCTACCATCATTGTTCTTACTTATTGACAGACTCCGAATCTTTAAAAAGCAGCGCAAACAATACTCCGATTACAAAAGCGTATGCAGCAAATATATACCATGCTGTGCTCCAGCCCTCGGGCGAAACAGCGAACTTATTCACAACCTCTTGTGCTACAATGACGCCAACCGATGCACCAAGACCGTTGGTCATAAGCATGAAGAGTCCCTGTGCGCTTGAACGCATATTCTCGGGAACCTCTTTATCCACAAACAGCGAGCCCGAGATATTAAAGAAGTCGAAGGCAACGCCATATACAATCATAGAGAGAATGAAGAGCCAAACGCCTTCGCCGGGATTGCCCAAGCCGAAGAATGCGAAACGCAGCACCCATGCAAACATAGCAATAAGCATCACACGCTTTATTCCGAAACGGCCGAGGAAGAAAGGAATGAGCAATATGCAAAGTGTTTCACTTATCTGTGAAAGCGAAATTATTATATTGGTGTGCTCTACCGCGAATGTACCGTCGTAAATGGGATTCTCGCTGAAACTTGCAATGAAGCCATTTGCATAACCATTGGAAATCTGCAGCGCACCGCCAAGCAGCATCGAGAAGATGAAGAATATCATCATACGTCTCTGATTGAACAATCTGAAGGCATCGAGTCCCAAAGCAGATGAAATGGAGCGTTTGCCTTCGGCCTTGCTGACAGGACAGTCAGGCATTGTCAATGAATACAATGACAAGAGAGCGCCCCATGCAGCTGATACATAGAACTGATTGCTGTTGGCCTGAGCTCCCATAAGGTCGACCAGCCACATTGAGACAATGAATCCGATTGTGCCAAGCACCCTTATGGGCGGGAAAGCCTTTACGGTATCCAACCCCGACTTATCGAGCGCAGTGTACGACACCGAGTTTGAGAGTGCCAGCGTAGGCATATAAAAAGCTACGCTCATTGTATATGTCCAGAAAATATCGTTGAATACAACTTCACTGCCCTTAGAGAAGCCAATATAAGCTGTCAGTGCCATGAAAGCAGCCGCCGTTATATGACAGAAAGAGAGCAACCGCTGCGCCGGAACCCATCTGTCGGCAACAATACCCATTATGGCAGGCATAACAATAGATACCACTCCTTGCACCGCATAGAACCAACCGATATACTCACCCAAACCGGCATCGCCAAGATAACGGCCCATAGATGTGAGGTATGCACCCCATACAGCAAATTGCAGAAAGCTCAACAGCATGAGCCTGAATTTAATGTTTATATTATTCATAATATTACATTTATATGGTTATCGAAAAATAATGTTAGTTATAACCTGTGCCTTGACATGAGAGTTGAGACGCTGCACCAGCGAACGCCTGTTCATCATAAGCTCGTGACGCAGGACCGCCGAAGTCAACGTAACATACAAAACCTGATTCTTGATAAACAGATTCTTGGTATAGGCCTGCACGCCACCACCCAGCACCTGCGACCATGCTTTCAGAAGACGATACTCATTGAGTGGAGTCTCGAGCCCCTCTTCGCGGCATGTCTCGCGCACAAGTTCCGAAATAGCTTTTAATCCACCTCTTTTCATCTTTCCTTAATTATTGTTATATCTCCTTTTGTAACACCGAAGAGCTTATACTCACCGTTTATATATTCTAAAATGCCGTCAATGTGCTCACGGTTCACATCGGTAATAAAAATCTGTCCGAATTTATCCCCGGCAACCAGATTGATTATCTTCTCGACACGCCCTGAGTCGAGCTTGTCAAAGATATCATCGAGCAGGAGCAAAGGAGTTTCACCTCCTTTACGACGAAGGAAATCGTACTGAGCAAGTTTCAACGACACCAGATAGCTCTTATTCTGTCCCTGAGACCCCTCTTTCTTTATCGGATAACCATCGAGCTGCATAAGAAGTTCATCGCGGTGCACACCTTTTGTTGTGTGGCCCAGACGTCTGTCGTTGACACGCGACTCGAGCAACAGGCTGCCAAGATTTCCGTCGTCAACATCAGAGCGATAGCAGATGGAGACCTTCTCGTTGCCACCTGTGATATAAGAATGGAACTCCTCGAAAATGGGAGTCAGTTCCTCGACAAAACGCTTACGTCCCTCGTAGACACGTTGTGCCTCGACAACCATCATATCTTCCATCAGCGACATCATCTCGGCATCGGGGGCATATTCGGCACGCAGCATCACATTGCGCTGGGCCAGAGACTTGTTGTAACGGATAAGCGCACTGAGGTACTCGCGGTCATATTGCGATATCACCACATCCATAAAACGCCTGCGCTCGTCACTGCCACCTGCAATAAGTTCATTGTCAGCCGGCGACACCATCACAAGAGGGATAGTACCTATATGCTCCGAGAAACGCTCATAGCTCTTTTTGTTCCTCTTTATCTGTTTCTTCTCGCCACGCTTGAGTCCACAGGAAATCTCAGAGTCAATTCCGCTGTCACTTGTATAGAATCCCTGTATAAGGAAAAACGGGTTTTCGTGTTTTATATTGGAGCTGTCAACCGCGCTCAAGGCACTTTTGCAGAACGAAAGATAATATATGGCATCGAGTAGGTTAGTTTTGCCCATACCGTTACTGCCTATAAAACAGTTTATCTTGCCCGAAAAGGCAAGAGCGACATCGGCAAGATTCCTATAATTCAATACAGAAATACTGTTAAGTAACATTATATTATCAATTATTACTCGCGAAGATAATACAAATATGCCGCTTACAGCCACTAAAAGCAATATATTTTCCTTTACAATACAAAAAAAACATTTATAATTTTCTGACTACAAAAATTTTGATTAATTTCGCGCATATTTTGCGACTATAATATCTCATCCGGTAGAAAAGATTAAAAAATAAAATAAAATAAAAATGAGCACAAAACAGACAGAGCAGGCACCTATCGCAGTTGACGAGGTGTTGAGCAAATCAGAGGCATTTGTCCTCAAAAATAAGAGCATTATCATTGGTGCAGTAGCTGCTATCGTTATACTTATTACAGGCAGCATCATCTACAACAACTATGTAGCAATCCCCGCCGAGAAAGAGGCAGCAGAGGCATTGTTCCCCGCACAGGCACTCTTTGAGGCAGGCTCATATCAGGAGGCACTCGATGGCGACGGTACAAACCTCGGTTTCATTGCAATAGCAGATGAGTACAGCAGCACTACAAGCGGCAACATCGCAAACGCATACGCAGGTTTGTCACTTGCACAGTTGGGCAAATACGAGGAGGCAATCCCCTACCTCAAGAGCTTTGACGGCAACGACCAGTTGGTTGCACCCGCAGTTATCGGCGCATTGGGCAACTGCTATGCACAGATAGGCGACAACAGCGCAGCTGTAAAGAGCTTTACCAACGCTGCTTCAATGGCCAACAACAACACAATCAGCGCATATTACCTTATGCAAGCTGCTGCCATCTACGAGCAGGAGGGTAAAAACGCAAAGGCACTCGACCTTTACGAAGACATCAAGAAGAAGTACCCTACCGCAATCAAGAGCGAGCAGTTCCAGCAGGGTATTGATATTGAGAAATACATCAACCGCGTTAAGTAAGACATAAAACAAAGAAAGGCGGCTTTAGAGCCGCCTTTCTTTGTTTATAATAAAAACCAGATAAAAAACAACAATATGGCAACCGAACTCCACAACCTATCAGATTACGACGCAACAAAAGCACCCTCGGGTAAAGGCAAAAAAATTGGTATCGTATATGCAGAATGGAACTCAGAGATAACATACGCACTGCGTGACGGTGCCATAGAGACACTGCTCGCCAACGGTGTAGAGAAAGAAGACATAGCATTAGCAAGCGTGCCCGGCAGTTTCGAACTTATCTACGGTGCATCACAGATGGTAAAAAGCAACAAATACGACAGCGTAATTGCCATAGGATGCGTAATACGAGGCGACACCCCCCACTTCGACTATATATGCGAAGGAGTGACACAGGGCCTGTCACAACTGAATATACTGTACAACACACCTGTAATATTCGGCCTCATAACAACCAACAACCTGCTGCAGGCACAGGAACGCAGCGGTGGTCGCTTAGGCAACAAAGGCGATGAATGCGCAGTGACCGCATTACACATGATGGCACAGGATTGGTAACAACATGAGACGCCTTCTACTATTCAACAGCTCAAACGACCTTGCATTGGCAACGGGAACGCATGAATACATTGCACCGAAAAGCGTTGCCAAAATGGAAAAGGAGCTTGCGACACTGCCCGCATGGTGGGGCGAAGAGGGCGACGCAGTCATTGTCGGCTGCAGCGAAGATGCAGCAACAGCATCAGAATTCTTTGCACAACACAACAAAAAGATACTTTTCACCTCGGACGAAGAGGGATATGATGCCCTGTGCAAACGCGCGGGGCATAACTTTATCCCCTGCCCATGGGGGTGGAGTAAAGCCACTGCCGAAAGATTCCTGAAATTCGGTGTACCTGTACCCCTGATACCCGACAACAACAGTTTAGAGACAATACGCAGCCTGTCGAGCCGCGAATTTGCAGCCGATTACATAAAAGAACTTTTGGCAGAAGCCAAAGGACAAGGGCTGTCGGATATGCTTGTAGGCAGCAAAATGCGTTTTATTCATTCATTGGACGAACTGGAGATTACAGAACGTACCATCTTCAAATCGCCATGGTCGAGCAGCGGACGCGGAGTATTCTCGGCCGACTCACTGGACGCCCCCTCCATACGCGAAAAGCTGACAGGATTCATCAAGCGGCAGGGAGGATTCATTGCCGACAAGCTATACAACAAGATTCTCGACTTTGCCCTTGAATACAACATCAGCACCGGTGGAGAGGTCACATTTTTAGGCTTTTCGGTATTTGTCGCAGGCGAGAACGGCTACTACGGATATAACATCGTAACATCACAAGCCGATTTGCGCGATATGATAATATCCAAAGGTTGCAACGAGGATATGCTCAATTGGCTCATCGAGACCCACAGACGACTATTGCATCATGGACTTGCACATAAATACTCGGGGCCTGTCGGAATTGACCTGCTCTTGGCAAACGAAGGCAACGGCATAACGATTCACCCATGCATAGAGATAAACTTAAGAATGAACATGGGCATATTGGCAATATGCGTAAACAACAGTGGCGAGGATAATCGGATGCTTGTCCCTTACCGCAGCAACGGCTTTACAGCCGAAGTCAAAGAGGGCAGACTTATCATTGGATACAACAGGTAAACAGCAGTTGCATAAAGAAACCGCACCGCATTTACATCAAACAGCAAGAACAGCTATCTATGTACATATAAAACGAAAGCCCGTCTGCATGCAGACGGGCTTTCGTTTTATAACCTTTTAATACGCTCTATTAGTTCGCGCTCTCTACAGGTGCGTCAACAGGATCTGTAGCAGGCTGTGAGAAATCGGGAGCCACCTCGGGGTTCACCATCTGGGTCTCAACTGCCTCTTGCTGGAGGATACTCTCGTTTGAAACAACTTCGCCCGATACACTCTTTGAAGCACAGATGCTCACTACTGCAATGAAGACAGCAAGACTCCATGTAGCTTTCTCAAGGAAATCAGTTGTCTTTCTAACACCCATAATCTGGTTAGATGAAGCGAAGCTTGAAGCCAAGCCACCACCCTTAGAGTTCTGAATAAGAACGATCAAGCACATCAATATTGATGCCAATACAATTAAGATAACACAAAGTGTATACATTTTCTATTATTTTTTTAATTATTTTTATCTACACAACAAAAGCACGAAACGAAACAAAGTTCTTCAAAAACATACGATTATCCAAGAAAGAAACTATATGTTCACGACTCTTTTCGTTTCCCGTACTTAACTATTTTTTCCAAAAATCTTATTTGGTCTGCAAAGTAACGGTTTTTATTCGGATATTCCAAACATAATCGGCGAATAATTTCAAGAGCCTTGTCATATTTACCCTGTTTAATGTAAATATTAGCAAGGGTTTCCGTAAAAAATGAAGTTTCGGGCATCTCATCTGCGACAGAGTCGACAAACTCTTCTTTTTGTTCGTTCTCACTACGCAATTGAAGCACTATACGTTCATTGTCGCACGACAAGAAGTCGTCAATCAAAGATTGTCCGCGCATTTTTGGCAGATCCTCCTCGGCAGGGGCATTGTCGGAGAGATAGGCCGACACATAATCCACTGCAGCTGCTCCTTCTGCCTCAAGAGAGAGTTTGTTCTGCGGCAACGTATCAAGGAATGCATCAATGAGGCTCATTGTCCTGTCGACCGATATATCCTTGTCGGTCTCCTCTACCGGCACAGGGAATCCATAACCCTCCATTAGTTCAAACAGCACCCATCTGTTCTTAAGATAGAGTGCCGCCTTGCGCATCTCTTTGCCGAACTCAATATCGTGGAGCAAATAAAGATTACGCAGCATCAATATACGAGCCGCATCGAAATAGGGATATTTGGCCACCAACATCCTCAGCTTATACAACGACTCGCGATCGAGGCTGTCTGCATGCGCAATATATGAAGCAAGACTCTCCATCCTTGTTTACCAGTTTGCTACAGCTGCGTTGAAAATCGACTCAACAATCTCCTTTATAATCTGTGTCACAAGCTCGTCCTGTACCGACTCGAGCGACTGGCTTGCATCGAAATCGCGAGTTGCCGAGAATTGTTTCTCGAAGTCCTCTTCGTGATTGGTATTATTGGTGAAACGCACATTCACAGTCACCTTCAACTGCACCATAGCAGAATAGCCGTCCGAAGATATCGACTTATTGAACTGATCGTATGCAACAATCTCACCTGCTAGTTGAAGGTCACCTCCACGAGGCACCTGAACCAACTTGGTCTGTTGGATAAAGACATCACTCAGAGTCTCGTTAAGCATTGCAGCCATAGGACCCCACTGGTAGGCAGCGCGATTCTGAAATGTCTCGAGCGAGATTGTCCTGACCTTCGTATAATCAATTGAAGCACCTGTAAGCTTATAACTTACCTTGCAACCGACAAATGCCAACAACATAAGCGGCAGCATCACAACAAGCATCTTTCTTATCTTATTCGATACCATATTCGCGTATTTTTCTATAAAGTGTACGTTCCGATATATTCAATTCCTTTGCTGCACCACGTCTGCGTCCACGATGACGCTCCAATGCAGCTGTTATAGCCTTCTTTTCCATCTCGTCGAGCGAGAGTGTCTCCTCGACATAATTGTCGACATCCTCTACAACCTCGCGGACAACAGGAGTAGCCAATTGTATGGTAGGATGCTGAAGTTCATGTGCAGGATAATACTGGACACTCTCTTGAGTATTGCTTACGCGACCGTCCATAAGTTCCTTCACCTGATTCCTCAGTTCTGTTATGTCACGTCTCATATCAAACAGCACGCTGTACAGTATCTCGCGCTCGCTTTCAAAAGAGCGTCCGCCGCCTCCATGGCTTTTAGCAACAGCAGGCAGATTGACCGTCTGCTGCGGAAGATACCCTTTTATGACATCGGCAGTTATTTTTCTATTGAGTTCAAGGATAGATATCTGCTCGGCTACATTCTTAAGCTGTCTGATATTACCCGGCCATGAATAGCTTTTCAAAGCCTCTTTTGCTGCATCATCCAATTCGAGACGCGGAACATTATATTTTGCCGAAAAGTCCAGCACAAACTTCTTGAAAAGCAGCAGCACATCGTCACCGCGCTTACGCAGTGGAGGCACATTCACCGGTACTGTATTCAATCGATAATAGAGGTCTTCACGAAAGCGGCCGTTCGCTATTGCCTCGGGCAGATTCACATTGGTTGCACACACTATGCGCACATCGGTCTTCTCGACCTTAGACGAGCCCACACGCATAAACTCACCGTTCTCGAGCACACGCAACAGACGGGCCTGTGTAGACATAGGCAGCTCGCCCACCTCGTCGAGGAAGATTGTACCTCCGTCGGCCTCACTGAAGTATCCCTTACGTTCGCTCACAGCATCGGTAAAGGCTCCTTTCACATGACCGAAGAGTTCGGAGTCTATAGTACCTTCGGGAATAGCTCCGCAGTTGACTGCGAAATATTTACCGTGTTTTCTTGCACTGTTTGTATGTATTATTTGAGGAAAGAACTCCTTGCCGACACCACTTTCACCTGTAATAAGCACAGTGAGGTCGGTCTTTGCAACCTGAACAGCCGTATCTATGGCACGCAGCAAAGCAGAATCATTGCCTATGATTCCAAACTGCTGCTTAACCATCTGTATATTATTCATTTCCATAGTACCTGCATTTTATTTTGATACACCGCTTAAAATGGGAACAACAACGGCAACACCAGAATCATCACTATTGCCATAATTATCTGCAACGGCAGACCCACCTTCACATAATCCATGAATGTATATTGTCCGGCAGGCATTACCAGCGCATTGGGAGGAGTAGAGAACGGCGACGCGAAGCACATGCTTGCAGCAACCGCAACAGCAACAAGGAAAGGCACCGGGCTGACACCGATAGCAACGGCACTACTCATTGCAATAGGTGCTAGCAACACTGCTGTAGCTGTATTGCTTATGAACATTGTCATCAGTGATGTTGTAAAATAGATACCAGCCATAAGCGCGATAGGACCGAACGAGCCAAGACCGCTTACAAGAGTATTTGATATATATTCCGACACGCCTGTCTTTTCAAGGGCTGTAGACATGGGCATCATTGCGGCAATAAGCACTATACTCTCCCAGTTTATGGTTTTGTATGCAGCTTCTACATTTCTGAAACAACCGGTAACCACCATCAGGAGAGCTGCGATCATAACAGCTGTAACAGGCTCCACAGGTATAAAGTCGAACACCATTGCCATAATCATAAGCACCATTATTCCGGCAGCCAACGGTGCTTTGTAATCGAGTGTCACCTTGGCAGCCTCTTCCAAAGGACGGCCCACCACAATCCACTCGTTCTGTTCCTTCTCAAGAGCTGCTATATTATCCCATGTTCCCTGAACAAGCAGCAAATCACCGCTATGGATAGTCTCATCGGCAAGTCCATGCAGAATATACTTATTCTTACGGCATATACCCAATACATTCACATTAAAGCGTGTACGCAGTTCAGCCTCTCTGATTTTCTTGTTGATAAAGCTTGACGAGGGCATAAGCACAATCTCGGCAACACCAATGTCGTAGAAATCGAGCGAGAGACTCTTTCCATGCTCCTCGGAGAGGTATTTGAGGTTATACTCTTGGGCAAAAGCATGTACGCTTTCCCTGTTTCCCGTCAGGAACAGTATATCTTCGTTGTTCAGCACTGTATCCGACTCGGCAGCCAGCTGTATCACATTCTTCAGCAGACGATTCTGCGAACGCTCGACACGGCGCACCTCGATGATATTGATACCGTATTTACTGCGCGCGTTGAGTTCGATAATCATCTTGCCCAACAGAGTTGAATCCTCTTTCACCTGCAGACGATGCAGAGTGCTCGATATTCCGTATTCCTTAACAAGTGTCTTCAGTGATTTTCCCGCACTGGCACTCTCGTTGCTCAATGTTCCTTTTTTTGACAGGAACCATTTGGTAAGCGGAAGCAGCACAAGCACGCCAACGGTAACACAGGTAAGGCCGACTGGAGTGAATGAGAAGAACGAAAGTCCCTCGTAACCACCCTTAATCAAGGCATTGTTTACAACGAGGTTGGGAGGTGTACCTATAAGAGTCATCATACCGCCCATGCTGCTGGCAAAAGCAAGAGGCATTAGCAACCTCGAAGGATTCATCTTCATGCTCATAGCCATACTCACCACAATAGGCAGCAACAATGCAACCGTTCCTGTATTGCTTACGAAAGCTCCGATGCCCGATGTTACCAACATTACCAACAGGAAAAGCTTTGTCTCACTGTTTCCGGCAAGCGTCATCAGCTTCGAACTTATCATCTTGGCCAATCCGGTCTGGAAGATAGCTCCTCCTACGACGAAAAGTCCAATCATCATAATGACCACATTGTTCGAAAAACCGGCCAGAGCCTCCTCGGGGGTAAGAATTTGGAATATCAACAAGGCCACCAGCGAGCTGAGTGCAACAATATCGGAACGCACTTTTCCATTAACGAAAAACACCACCGACAAGAGCAGTATTGCTAAAGTTATATACATAAAATCGAAAAAGTTTTTTCAACAAATCAACAACAGTGTTAAATCGATGCAAAAATACAAAATATTTGCTCCATTTCAAAGCCTGCAGAGCAATGAACTATCAGTATTTTTCTTACCTTTGCATTAATTTAACAAAAGGGCATGTGCCCATGCCTGTAATACCGACAGCCATAAACAAATTAAAATACATATTTCTCACTCTTCTTGTAGTGACCTTTGCGATATTCTCGTCGTCGTTACTGCTTAGAATCGATGCCATACAGCAACGACTGGGCGATTATGCAACCGCTATAATACGCAGCAACGACATTCCCTTGGGCATAGGCAGTGTTGAGGTAAAGTTGTTCAACAAAATTGAGATAAAAGATATATTACTCAACGACCTCAACAATGACACATTGGCATCGATAGACAAGATAACACTCAACCTCTCTCCGCTCAAGTTGTTTAAAGGCGAGATACGCATAAACACCGCAACCATAGCCCACCCATATATAAACATCTATCGTGACTCGGCCAGTGTACCTACAAACGCACAGTTCCTGTTGGATATCCTTGCTGGCGACGACTCGTCAGACGATTCCGAAATACCGCAAATAGGAGTGGGCCAGCTTAGAATATACGATGGAGAGATACGATATAGAGACCTTTCTGCTGCAGGCAAGGGTAACGGTATATTCGACAGCAACAACATCGGTTTATATGATATTGAAGCCAAAATAGCGGCGAACATTCTATCCAAAGAGCATATCAACATCCACATAAAACAGCTGCGCGGCAAAGAGAAGTCGGGAGCAGAATTAAGCAATCTGTTTACAAGGATCGAGATAGCCAAGCACACTATTACACTGCATAAAAGCGGAATTGCACTACCCCGAAGCCTTATAGAGGCACCCCAAATAACTCTGCACCTGCCCGACAAATATATCAAAGGGAGCAAATTGAGATTTGAGGGTGAGATAAGCAGCGAAAAGGTTGATTTCAGTGATTTTACCGTATTCTCGCCTGCGCTCTCAAAACTGAACAACACCCTTCAGTTCAGGATTCCGTTCAACGGCACTCCCGACAACATCAATTTGCCGGGCATGGAGTTTGCAACCAACAACAATTCAATCTTCCTTGAGGGCTGCCTGTATGCGACAAGAAAAGGAGACAACAGCACATTAGAGATAGAGCTGACTAACAGCGCCATAAGCGAAGAGGGTGCAAAAGCCATCTACCTGCTGGCTTCGGGCAATGACAAGAGCCCCGAAATACTCGACAATCTTGGCGAGGTCTGCACCACCGGAAAAGCAATCCTCACAAATGGAATAGTGAACGGAGTAATAGCAATAAACAGCGAATGCGGAGAGATAAAGGCTGATATCAGACCGAGCATCACCGGCGGATACAATGGAAGCATAAAAGGCTCTGGCATCAAATTGGGAACAATAGCCAACAATGACAAACTCGATAAATGCGACATAGATATAAGATATGTCTGCACCTACACAGACTCAACAAACTACAACGGACAATTCAACTCTGTAATCTCATCATTCGATTACAACAGATACACCTATGCGCCAATAAGTATATCGGGTAAGATTACACCTAAAATCATAACCACACAAATAACCAGCAACGACAAAAATCTCGCAGCAGAACTCTCGTTCGGCCTAAGAAAAGAATACAGAAACAACAAATACAATCTTAGCCTCAACGTCGATTCCATAAATCCTCATAATCTGAATTTGACAGAAAGGCTGAAGAACAGCACAATATCGTTCAACCTGGAAACATCCTTATCGGACAAGGAGAACGAGAACACCACTATTGCTGCAAACATGTACAACTTCAGGTTGCATACACCGCAGCAGCATTGGGAGATTCGTCACATGCATATTGCCGACAACACCTTCGAAGAGAAGAGAAACCTAATCATAAACTCAGACATTCTCAACGGATATATTACCGGATATTACAATTACAATACGCTTGTCAACAGTTTCACAAATATTATCAAGGAGCATCTTCCCACATTGGCAGGCGAACCTTCGGAACATAGCGGCAACAACAATTTCGTCTTTGGAATCACACTTAAGGACAGCGAATTGTTCAGTACACTGTTCGACCTGCCCATAAACGTTGCAAGCAGTTCAAGCATCAGTGGAAGTTGCGACGACAAGAACAAAAGGTTCGAAATAGTAGCCGATTTGAACGATACAGAATTCTCAGGACGCAACTATAAAAATATTACACTTAATACAACAGCCGATAACGAAGGCCTTATTTTAAGCAGCATAATGAAACGTCCTTTAACAGACGAAAATAACGAAAAAGCTGTTGAAAATGACCTGACAATAGAGATGCTGTGCAGTGCTGCAAATGACACGTTGTACAACAACTTCTCGTGGAACAGCAGTGCCAAACCCGTAAACAAGGGATATATACATCTTGACATATCATTCAGCCACACCACCGAAGACGAAATGTATGTAAATGCCATGCTGCGTCCCGGCAGTATCATATACAACGACAGTTTATGGACACTTCAACCTGCCCAGATAAGCGGCGGCAACAATCGTTATATAATAGACAACCTATCACTGCATGGAAATAATCGTTTCCTCAACATCAACGGAGTGTTAGGCAATGAAGAAGAGGATGAATTGAAAGTAGCGCTTCACAACATCGTACTCGAGGATGTATTCAACCTCCTCAACTTCCACTCGGTTGAATTCGGTGGAGTGGCAACAGGCAACATCAATGCAAACTCGCTTTTGGAAGCACCACAAGTAGATGCATCGCTCGATGTTGAGGGTTTCAAATTCGAGGGAGGTTACATGGGCAATCTTGGCTTCAAAGGAAATTGGGACAAGGATAATAAGGCAATAGTCATTCATGGAGAGATTGATGACGAGAGCCACACGACCCTTATCAATGGTATTGTATCACCCGCCAATGATACCATAAACTTGGAAATTGAGGCAAACGGCACCCGTGCCGAGTTCCTTGAGCACATGATAGGCGACATCGTCAACAACGTTGAGAGCCGCGCCTATGGCGACATCGCTGTACGCGGAAAGCTGAGCGACATAAACCTATACGGTAAACTTGCCCCCAAAGGCAGCATGCGCGTATGTGTCACCAACACCACATACAACCTCACAGGAGATACCATAAGTTTTACACGCAACAGAATAGGATTCAAAGATGTACGCATCTTCGACCGAAACGGCAACGGTGGTGTTCTGAACGGCGCTGTCAACCACAACAGCCTAAGCGATTTCACATGCAGTTTCGACATTGCAGCCAACAACCTCTTAGCGTACAACAGCAGCAGTTTCGGCGATGATGGATTCTATGGCACTGCGTATGTGACAGGCAATGCAAACTTGGTAGCCGACGACGAAGGAATACGCCTGAGAGCCGAGATTGAGACCGAGAGCAACTCAAAATTCGTATATAATGCAGCCGGTCCTATGGGCAACACAAGCAATGAATTCGTAACATTCACCGACAGCAGCAACAGCAGAAAAAAGGAGAAAAGCATAGAGGAAACACCCGTTGTAAACAACGAGAACAGCATACTCAGCCGTCTTAACCTCGACTTTTTAATATCCGTAACACCCGACCTTCAGTTACGCGTCTACACCAACACTATAACAAACGACTATATCGACCTTTATGGCAACGGACAGGTAAATGCCATATATGACGAGAAAGAGGGCTTCAGCATGAAAGGTAATCTCGACCTGAGCCGTGGAACATACAAGTTCACCATGCAGGATATCTTCCCTAAAGAGTTTGCCATACGCTCGGGAACGCTGAACTTCAATGGTGACCCATTCCTCGCCAATCTGAACCTTAACACGCTGTATACCGTACCATCAGCATCGCTTACCGACCTTAATCCCACAGCCGAACGCCGCAAGAGCGTAAAGGTAAACTGTCTGATGGATATCACCGGTACACTGCAGAATCCCAACCTCACATTCGGATTAGAGCTCCCCGATGGCAACGAAGAGGAGCGCGAACTGCTCGCAAGCGCCACAAGCACACCCGAACAGACAAACATGCAGTTCATATACCTTGTGGGAATTGGAAAATTCTACACCTATGAATACTACAACCAACAGGGCGAAAGCCAGTCATCCACAATGATGGAGTCGCTCATATCAAGCACCATTTCGGGACAGCTCAACAACATGCTTTCGCAAATAGTGGACAGCAACTGGAACCTGTCGGGAAACTTTGCAAGCAGCGAAAAAGGATGGAACAGCATGGAAGTGGAAGGTATGCTTTCGGGACGTCTACTCGACAACCGCCTGCTCATAAACGGAAACTTCGGATACCGAGACGACCCCATGATAAACAAGAATTTCATTGGTGACTTCGAAGTACAGTGGTTACTGAACAAAAATGGCAACGTAAGCCTTAAGGCATACAGCAAGACCAATGACCGTTACTTCTCAAAAACCACACTCACCACACAAGGAGCCGGTTTATTGCTGCGTCACGACTTCAACAGCTGGATGTTCTGGAGAAGAAAAGAGGATAGTAAACAGAAAAAATAATAAGTATATGAAAAATTTCACATGTGTCAACGACATAGGCAACCTCGATGTTGCAATAAAAGAGGCACTCGAGATAAAGGCCGACCGTTACAGATACGATACACTCGGCAAGAACAAGACAGCAATGCTGGTATTCTTCAACAGCAGTCTTAGAACACGCCTCAGCACACAGAAAGCGGCACTTAACCTTGGAATGAATGTCATAGTACTCGACATCAATCAGGGGGCATGGAAACTGGAGACCGAGCGCGGAGTAATAATGGACGGCGACCGTCCCGAACATATACTCGAAGCAATACCCGTAATGGGCAGTTACTGCGACATTATAGGAGTACGCTCATTCGCCCGTTTCGAAAACAAGGCCGATGACTACAACGAAGTGATATTGAATCAGTTCATCCGGCACTCGGGCCGTCCCGTATTCTCAATGGAGGCCGCTACACGCCACCCGCTCCAGAGCTTCGCCGACCTCATAACAATAGAAGAGCATAAAACAGTAAAGCGCCCGAAGGTGGTACTCACATGGGCACCCCACCCCAAAGCGTTGCCACAGGCCGTGCCCAACTCCTTTGCCGAGTGGATGAACGCTGCCGAGTACGATTTTGTAATAACACACCCCGAGGGTTACGAGCTCGACCCCTCATTTGTAGGCAATGCACATGTAGAATATGACCAAATGAAGGCCTTTGAAGGCGCCGATTTCATCTATGCGAAAAACTGGTCGGCCTACACAGGCGACAACTACGGCAAGGTACTAAGCACCGACCGCAACTGGACCGTAAGCGAACGACAGATGGCTGTAACCAACAATGCCTATTTCATGCATTGTCTGCCCGTACGCCGCAATATGATTGTAACCGATGATGTTATAGAGGGCCCACGCTCACTTGTGATACCCGAAGCAGCCAACCGCGAGATATCTGCTACTGTAGTATTGAAGAGACTGCTCGAGAGCCTGTAAACATGGGATTACCATAAATAGAACGGATGCGATACCAATATTGGTATCGCATCCGTTCTATTATGTAACTGTTTTATCTTGAGAATGGCTTTTCGTCGCCCCAACACTGCTGCATCCACGCCTTGATCTTCTGTTCCGCAGCATTCTCCTGCGGCATCCAGAAACTGAAGTCCATACCATCGGAAGGGAGGAACTGCTGTTTCACAAAATGCCCCTCATAGTTATGGGAATATTTGTAACCGTCGGAATAACCCAATTCCTTCATCAGCTTGGTCGGTGCATTTCTCAGATGCAACGGCACAGGCAGATTACCCGTCTCGCGCACCTTTTCGAGCGCACTGTTTATACCCATATATGCCGAATTGCTCTTAGGCGATGTCGCCAGATATACAGTTGCCTGTGCAAGCGGAATACGTCCCTCGGGCCATCCTATCTTCATAACCGCATCGAACGCGGCATTTGCAAGCAATAGAGCATTAGGATTGGCCAGACCTACATCTTCCGATGCCGATATTATAAGCCGTCGGGCAATGAAAGCCGGGTCTTCGCCACCCTCAATCATACGGGCAAGCCAATATAAGGCAGCATCGGGGTCACTGCCGCGTATCGATTTTATGAACGCCGATATTATATCGTAGTGCATCTCGCCCCCCTTGTCATAGGCAGCAGGGTTCTGCTGCAGACGCTCTACGACCTTTTTGTCGGTTATGACAACGGGAGAGTCGGGCTCGGCCTCAACAACCAATTCCAGAATATTGAGCAACTTACGGGCATCTCCACCGCTGTATCGCAGCATTGCATCGGTCTCTTGCAATTGCACTTTACGTCTTTTCAGC
>JAEIGA010002413.1_pt1 | contig 29848 bp, 36 predicted proteins | sample 9270691 | NCBI WGS metagenome assembly JAEIGA01 (sample SAMN17057246, study PRJNA624740) | gut metagenome | biome: biome; isolation source: fecal sample | host: Bos grunniens | place: China: Xizang | collected 2019
AGTTCGGTTTTCAAACTCTCCGCTTCAGCAATCAAAGCATCAATATTTGTATCCGGGGTGACGTTGTTGGTACGCAGTGCCTTTAGGATATCGGCATCTTTCTTCTCATCGTAATCAGGGCTGATGCCGGTTACTACGTGGTTTTCCCACCAAGCACTCGCCTGTGCTACCATCCATCCGAAATTGGGGTATCTCTCCGAGACCTTAAACTCCACGGTGATGGTATTGTTGGCACTAGGAACGAATTTCTCAGGCTCTTCGTAATCCTTGGTATCTAGGAAGGATGCCACCATAATGACATCATCCACACCCAGCAGATAAGCATAGAGAGCTGCCTGGAGAGCGTAGTACTCAGGAATGCCGTCAGCCCAGTCTTCGGAACGCTTGGTGGTTTTCATTTCCAACACGGTAGTTGGTCTACCGTATTTGTCATATAGCAAGTAGTCCCACATACCACCGAAGGTAGGAACATCTTTGAAGAAATCACCGAACGTCTTTTTGAAGTAGTCTTCTCCGAAGATATCTGCTGGGGTCTTCAGATTGTACATGGCATAGGATGTCTTCATGTACTCGGCCTGTTTCGGTTCAATCACCTTACCGGCGGCGGTGTAGATAGTATCTACAAAAGGTTCCTTGTAAGTGCGAGTAATCTCGCACCAACACTTGAACGGAGTACTCCACTGGTTATAACCAAGGATGGCGGCAAATCTCGTACCAGTGATTTTCAGGGGTTTCTTAGGGGGAGTCACCTCAATGTGACTGTCAATCCAGTTCATTCTCATCATCCTTTTCTAAGCAAATGGGATTACCGTAGTCATAGTGAGCGAAGAATTGCTGCTCGACGGCATCAGCTTTATCGGTAGCCTCCTCTGGGGACTTAGCCCATACTTCACAGTATCCAGTGAAAGGAACTTTATACAACTTCAAATTCATGACTTCCTTCTTCCTTTCTTCCGCTACCGGAGGATACCAACCACAGCGTTCACAGTTGGCAACTTCGCAATCAACTTCTATATTGTGAGGACAGATGAAGGTATCCTTCTTAGCATTCATTACTTCGCCTCCAGCATATTGGTTACAGCATTGATCAGTGCCTCGCAGTCAGCCTTGCTAATCTTGGTGAGACCGTCGGTCTGGATAGCAATCTGGGAGACGAAGCTTTCCTGGCTGGGATCTACCTCCAACAACTTTGCCAGTGCTGTCTTCAGACCCTTAATCTGCAACTCAGTTGCGGTGCCAGCCGGGTCGGTGAGAGTCTTGGTGACCTCTTGTCTCTTCTCAGGAGTAACAGGTGCTGTAGGCTTGGGAGCGGGAGGAGGATTGTCTCCGGTGAGAGGCTCGATGGAATCAGACTCCACGATATCGAGTGCAATCATGTACAGGTATCTGCGCTGATAGGTCTCCACGGAACCAAGTCTCTGGATGGCATTGGTGACCTCGCCGCCGGTCTTGTTGCTGATGATAGGCTCAATCTCACGCATGGGAGAGGTGAAATTGATACAATCGCTGGGATCGTCCACATTGATGATAGTCATCATTGCCATATCATCTGCAAAGGTGGTGATAGGCAGCAGACCGACCTTCTGGAAAATGGGGGTTGCCACAGGGACGATGTCCTGAAGTTCGAAGTACTTGTAAGACATCTTCATGTTCTTACCGGACTTCTTGACATCCTCTTCCATGAAAAGGACTCTGGCCTCCAGCAACTTCTGATAAACGTTCTTAGGGTTTGCCATGTTTGATTTCCTTCCTTTCTTTTCGGGTTTGATACCCATAAAATCATTGATACGTTTATTTGCCATATCGATGTAAAACTGCTTGTCCACATCGGTGATAGATAAATGGTTGTCATTGTCTATGATGCAGTGTTCCGGGAGCATCTCAATTTTCGCCTCGGAGTCATTCTCAGCTTTCACCTTGAACAGCTTGCCGTAGCGTGTGTCAGCGGTTGCATAGATACGATTGACCTTCTGCACCGGAACCTTTTCACCATCGACCATGTGGTATGCCTCCCGGTATTTTGCACCGGCCTTGGCGATAATCTGGAACTGGAAAATGTCATCACAAGCATTGATGGTATCCTCCGGGGGAGTACCATTCACAAAGTACTCAACCAGTGCCTTTGCCACGATGGTGGCATTGTTGTTCACATTGAAGGCACCGGCGGGGGCGATGCCTCTAACCAGGTATCCTCCCTTGGTTTTGAACTTACCGCTTGGCTGAACCTCAACATAGTTGTTGACATCCTTCTGGGCAATCTTGGCGATGCTGTCCTCTTCCAGTTCAAACCCGGTTCGGGATTGCCACTCGGCGAGGATATCCTGAACTTGCTCGTACTGGCTATCATCAAATTCAATCATGATACCGTCCGTGTTCAGCTGCACGATTCTGAGGTCGGATACATCTTTATATAGATGTTGTGCCAACTCCAGAAGGAACAACTGTCCTGTGATGCAGACCGACCGGCCCATCAGGGGATCACAGAGGTCGTTGTACTTATTCAGCGAGGCTCCGTAAGTTGTGTTGACTACCAGCTTCAGAGCATTTGCTGTGGCAGTATCACCAGCCGCCTTGGCTTTCATACGACTTTCCAACACCTCGGAGAAAATCTCCGGGGAAGGAATGTTACGGGAGGTGTACCCGTATAGGGTCATGAGGTGAGGATTCAGTAGTATGAGGCCACATCATAATTACGGATGATTCTCATACGTCAACCACCTCCTCGCGGGCAACCTGAGCGGCCTCCATTTCAGCTTTTTTCTTAGCTATGTACTTATCGTTTGAGCGTTTAATGCTGTCTTTATGAGATGCTCTCCACTTCGCCTTGTACTCTCGCTGTTCCATCAGAATCTTGTGTCTGATTTCCAGTTCGAACTCAATCTTTTCCTGTTCGGTCATGCTCATTGCTTCTGCTCCTTCCACATAAAATTCGGTATGGCACCGTGGATGCCACCGTACCCGATGGTCACGGGACATTCTCCGATGCTGATATTCAGCTTGCCGGTAAACACATCCTTATCGGAGAGGCTGTCATCCTTCATTCTGTCGAAGAAATCGAACACCTCTGGAGGAATGTATTCTCGACACAGATTCTCTGGATACTTATAATTTCGCTCATCGTCGTGCTCGGTGAGACGAGCTTTCAGCAGTGCTGCTGTCAGCTTGGCATTGGTCATACTCATAGCCTTGACTTCATCCAGACCCGCCAGTTTGCCGATGTTGATCTTGTTCTGAAGGTAGTTCTTCCGAAGGTCGATGATCCGCTCTGTGGCATCTACGTCGTGCTTACAGTAGAAGATGGTGGAATCCAGTTCCTCTGGGGTCAGAGGTCTATCCAGGTTGAAGTCAACTTCCGTCTCGCAGATATCCATGCCGAGATGACCTTCGATGGCCTTGAGCGAGAGACCCATTTGACAATCGTCCTTGATGTCGATATTGTTGAACCAGAAGCGGACACCACTCAGCAGAGGACATTCCCATCCTTGGTTACCGGCAATGATCCAGTCATTTACTTGCTTTACCTCTTCCGGAATAAACCCAGCACAGATAGCTTTGACTATATATGAGTCATAGTGTTTTCCATTAAAAAACACGAACACAGCCTCTTCATCTGTTACAACTTCTCGCACAGCAGCGTTGTCATTGTGGATGACGGTGTAATTGTCGGCCTTGAAATCTTTGCAGACGAATACCCAGTCGTGTGCGAAAACTTCCAGGTCAGCTACTTTGAAGACCAACGCTCCCACCTCCCCTTGCATCACTGTTAGTGCTTAATATTTTGTCGGCGGGCCAACCTTTATGGTAACGGCCGTATAATGTACTTGGTTTTATCCCGGTTAAGTCTTTCAATACGTCTCCCATATTTCACCCCTCTACGAAGTAGCAACCATTCTTCCGATAGGTCGTACATCGTTTCTTATTTCTACTTTTTCTGACCGGCTGCTCAAAGATTCTGTCTACGTCCCAACCTCTGTAATAGCGATCATAGAGGATATGAAGAGGCATGTCTGAAATCTCTGACCGTTCAATCAGACTGTGGGTCTCGCCCTTGTAGGTCAACTTGACATTATTGGAGCGGTTATTCTGCTGCACTTTTTGAGTCACCCATCTGCAATTACCAGGTTCGTAATTGCCGTGTGGATTGAGCCGGTCGATGGTCAGCGTATCCTCGTAACCATGTGAGTACGCCCAATCGCGGAACGCTTCAAAGCTACGTTCCCATTCATCACAGACCCGGATGCCTTTGGCTCCGTATTTGTGCCAGCCAGAACTGTTTGGCTTGGAGCAGCGTTGTCTCATCCCGAGCCAGATGTTGTGTAGCCGCTGGTGGCTCATTCCGTGGGTCCTTCGCAAAAGAAACATCCTCCCTTCCGATAATGACGGCAGCGGGTTTTGTACGCCTTGACGAGATATTGAATGTCATCCACGAAGTCATATACTACGGGCTGAGATTTACCGGGGAATATTCTCGCTATTCTACCGATGCTCTGTGTGACAACAGCGTAGTCCTTTACTGGCGTGGTCATATACAATCGCTCTAACCGAGGAATATCTAACCCTTCCTTACAGAGAGAATAGGTAGCGAACAGATACTTCTTAGCACCGGAGCGCATGTCTGCAATCGCTTGCTCACGTTCCGCTTTACCCTTCTTGGTGGTCATCTTCCCGCTGACCGTCACAGCATCTTCTCGCATATCTGCCGGCAGCATCGACATCAGCGTTTCAAGATGACCGAGTCTGTCAGACAGGATCAGTGAAGGTTTGTCACGGTTTGCCACAATGCTCTCTACGATCAGCCGGTTCCGCTCTTCACTCTCAGTGAGGTGGCTAATCAGCTTTGCGTAATTCAGCGTACCGTCTGTGTTCAGACAGCCTCTGGAAAGCCCAATGCCGGTAGGCACAGGATTGATACCGACCTTCATGATCTTGTCTGCTACAGCCTCTGTGGGGACGGTGTAGACCACGTCGCCGATAATGGCAAAGGTAGCTTTGATCAATCCGTCAGATCTGTGTACCGTTGCTGACAGGCCATACTTGTGTCTAGCTGCCAGAGAATTCAGAACCTTATAGAACTGACTTACTGCGGTTGGGCTTCCTGCTACGCGGTGGCATTCGTCTACGATGATGACATCCCAGTAATCCTTGTACTGAGCCAGATCCAGGTTACACATGGTTTGTACTGTGGCGAAGGTGATACCACTACCGATATTGACTTTACCTTCAGTGATCGTACCGAGAAGTGCTTCTCCCATGTACTGTTTGGCACGATCCTTGCTCTGAAGTAGCAAATCTTTTGTGTGGGTGAGCCACAATGCTCTCTTGCCCAGCTTCGCAATCAGTGCTATACCCATCTGCGTCTTACCACTACCGGCTGCACTCTGGAGGATACCGTAGTGTTTCCAATAGACTTCCTCGACCGCTTTCTCCTGGTAGTCATACAGAGGAATTTTGCAGCCGTAATCGATTTTCTCCGATTCCGGGAAATCCATCTTGATGTCATTGACATCTATCATCGGAATGATATTCCTGAGGACACCGAAGGGTAAGATCAGTTTGTCCCCATGAACCTCGTAAAGCCATAGCCACTCGGGAGTCTTCCCGACCCAGAAGTGCATTCGCTTCTTTTTGTCGTAATCGGGATTTCTTAGTTTGAGGTTCTGCGTACACCAAGAGAGTAGTTCTCGTGATGGATTGTCAATGGTGATAACATTTGATACTGTAATCATTCTCTCAACTCCAACCATTCCTCCAGACTCATACCGTACTGCTTTACCAGATCAAGGGTCATTGAGGAGTTATTGTCACGACAAAGTATCATCGCGTACATGGGAACCATGTAGATGCCATCAGAGAACTTCAGAGCGAATGTTCCGCATGTATTACCACATTCTCGCCACATCTCCATAGCCAATTCCTGATTGTCCTCGATACGACTGAATGGGAATCTGTCATTGGAACAAACCTTGCAATCGATCAGATATGCAACGCTGTTTTTCACTGCGATTACATCAGCTGGCTGACCTGCGGAATTCTGAGCCAGGTTGTGACACCAGTAACCGTGTTCGGATAGGATCTCGCAGAACTCAGATTCAAAATCATTTCCTAATTTCTTATTACTCATAGATACCTCCTAACTTGAGAATTTCTTAATTGCGTGAGAGTTATCACGTCGACGAGATAGCCAGAGCGCTTTCTTTTGGGCGTGTGTTGCTTTATACCGCTCCTGGTAAACGGCGTATGCCTTCTTATCTTCCGCTCGCTTTTCGGACCAGGCCTTGTACTTCTCACAAGAACCGTGGCAATTTGGGTCGGGGACCCGGTCGGGGCAATCTGGCTTACATGGGCAGTCTTTTGGAATCCACATATCATCTGCCTCCGTATCTCGCAATAAGGATTGCAAGAGTGTTGATTCTCACACCGGCAATTAATGCAAACACGGACGATGCCGGGATGGTAACCCATGCCGAAACGAAGTTGGTGTAAGATGCCATAGCCATCGCCGTCACGATACCAACAAACGCAACCACCCACAGGATGAACTCGACAGCAGCTTTGATAGCCTTTTTCCGCTTTAGCTGAACGGCGCTTTCCCACTGCTTCCGGAGAGCCTCGTCACGACTGAGTTCTTTCTCCTGGGCGTTACGATTGACAAAGTCAATCATGTTTGATTCAAAACTATTATGATCCATTTCAGGTATCCTTTCCGAAGCCCTTCAGGGCTTCAATCACTCGATCCTCTCGCCTCTTCTGCTCCTCAGGAGTGAGAATGGGGCGATTAATTTCAACTGTGCAATTTCCTACCTTGATCACTTTCGTGCGGTAGCCCTCATACACATCGGTTCGCCATTCGGGAGTCATGCCACACCACCTCAACATCATCCCACTATTGGGATGGTTAGACTAAAAAAATATCGGACTTTTCGGCCGGTTCTACTATTTCCAGGATGTCACAAATCACATCGGCCTCGTCGCAATCGAACGAAGATTTACGCTGCATCTTGGAACTGAACGTGTTTTCACTGATTTTTACACTGCGGGCGTTCATTTCCGCCACTAATCTCTTCTGGTTGTATCCTTTCAAAACCATGCGAGACCTAAGTTTTTGGATATCTACCATAAAGGAAACCTCCTCTCATTTTAATATCCCAGAAGTGGGATGTCTAAAGCATAGCATATGTGTCGAATCTTGTCAACCCATATTTGGGACGTATTTTAATTATTTTTTGATTTGCTATTGCATTTTCGGGATAAAAGAGTATTATATAGGTAGGAGGTGATTATGATGTCAATCCGTTCCGAGAGAATTAAAGCTTTGGTGGAGAAATCAGAACTGTCTTACCAGGAACTTGAAAAGCAGACCGGAATCAAAAAATCGTCTTTACAGCGATATGCTTCTGGTGCAACCACAAAGATCCCGTTGGATGTTATTGAGAAGCTTTCCGTTGCCTTTAATGTGTCTCAAGAATACCTTATGGGATGGGACGAAAAGAAAGACTCCCCCAGTGAGCCGCAACTCACCGAGGGAGAAAAGAAATGGCTGCAACTATTTAGAGACCTTCCAGAAGATCGGCGAGAATCTGCTCTGGATGCTCTTGGGGTTTTTCTAGGAATGCAGAAAAAACCTTAATTGCTGCCTGCATCGCAAACTCCGGATTATCGTTTTCATATATCATATTAAATAACCTGCTTTCTTGTTCACTCATAATTCAACGTCCCCCTTTAATAACGATACCGGATATATGTACCATACTAAACTAAAAGTTTAGCATGCTTTACTAAAAGTTTATCAGAATTTTATTACTATGGCAATATTCCGACAGCAATCGACACACTGTAAATGTTGCCAAATATTCAAACATCTGTTTGAATTGAGTATACCCACCTATGAGTCCAATATCTAGGACTAATTACGAATGTGGGGGCGCTGGTCGCCAAACTGCACACCCCCACACCGAGAAGCGATAGGCCATTTCTGACCTGGTGATAGCCTATCATTTCTTAATCAAAATTTCCACCGTAATATAAGGGGATTTTACGGAAATATATGAGGGTATATACCCTCACGTATGACGGTAAAACCCTCACATAATTCCGAAATGAGGGCTACACATTGAAAACAAGACAAGACCCATCCACCAAACCATATTACAAATGCTTATCCTGTCCACGATTTAGACATACTTGTTCCGGTTTACCTACCAGAGATATGACCCTACAAGAATGGTGCGAGTTAATTCGTGATGTAAGCGATGTGTTCCACTTGTCAAATGCTTATATAGCAAGAGAAGCGGATGTTTCAATTAAGACCGTAGAACGGATCGAAGCTGTTAACATAGAACAGGATATCATGCGGTCGACCGCCACAAGAATTGAACGTGTTGTTCTTGGTCCAGTGGGCGAATATGCTTGTTATCTTGACCAAAATGATACTGAGAGAATAAATCAATTGCTCGCAGAGGTAGAACACTTGAGAAAGGAAAATGAGAGATACGTAAAAATAATTGACAAATACTTAGATTGAAAGGCGTGATACAATGGGCCAACTACAAAAAGACGGTACATACTTAATGTACCTAAGAAAATCCAGAGCAGATAATCCGGACGAAAGTGTGGAAGAGGTTCTTGCGAAACATGAGAAATTATTACAGGACTACTTCATGAGAGAACTTGGTCGGCACATCCCCGAGGATTGTATCTACAGAGAGGTAGTGTCCGGTGGTGAAGACATTTCTGACAGAGAGCAAATGCAAAAGGTACTAGCCAGAATCGAAGACCCTAACGTGGACGGAGTGGCATGCGCTGATCCTCAAAGACTTTCTAGAGGCAGCTTGACCGATTGCGATTTGCTGATTGACACCTTTAGGTACTCTAGGACCCTGGTTATTACCCCGGTTATGATCTACGACCTTCAGAACAAAATGGAGCGCAGATTCTTCCAAGATGAACTTATGAGAGGCCGTGATTACCTTGAATATGTAAAAGAGGTGTTATATCGTGGCAGATATCAAAGTGCTGCTCGCGGTTGCGTGGTCGGACACCCACCATATGGGTATAACAAAATAAAAATAGGCAAGGATTGCACTCTGGAACCAAATGAGAATGCCGATATTGTGCGAATGATATTTAATTGGTACACCAAGGATCTCAAAACACCGGGACAAATAGCTGCCGAATTGAATGGTATGCTGATTCCACCTCCCAAGCACAAGGAATGGGTAAAAGAGTCCGTTCTGGTAATGCTCAAAAACGTGCAGTATGATGGAAAAGTCATATTCGGCAGAAAGAAAATGACCGTTGTTTTTGAGAACGGAAAAAAGGTAACCAAGAGAGTAACACAGAAGCCAGAGGATGTGCTTATTGTCGAAGGCAAACACCCAGCGCTTATAGACCACGAAACATTTATGCTTGCCCAAGAGAGGATCGAAGGGCGTGGATATCTATCTCCGAAAACAAGGTCACCGCTTTCAAATATTTTTGCGGGCATACTTAGATGTCCTGTTTGCGGATATGCTATGATTTACCATCCCCGTAAAGGCAATGCCAGCAACTTCTACAACTGCAAGCACTATTGTGGTAAAGCCCTATTGCACAGAGATTTAGTTCCAGCCGTTAAAACAGCATTACAAGAGTCACACCTCCCGGAACTCGAAGCAAAGCTGAATAGTGGTGAGGGTGAATCATCCACGATCCAAAAGCAGCTTATCGACCGACTGGAGAAGCAGATAGCTGACTTTAAGAAGCAAGAGGTCAAACAGTATGACCTACTAGAAACCGGCATATACTCCAATGAGGTGTTCCTGGAGAGAAACACCGCACTCAGAGAGAAAATGACAGCATGCTTCCAGCAGCTTGAAGAGGCGAAGAAGAACCTACCACAAGCCATCGACTATGAAGAAAAGATCCTGAGCCTAAAAGCCGCCATCGATGTCATAGACGATGATACCGCAACAATAGAACAAAAAAATAGGCTCTTGAAGGCCATAATCAAGAACATTGACTATGTATCCGACAAGAACCAACCTAGGGGAACTAACGATTTTAAGTTGAGCATTACGCTCAATATTTAATTATACCTTTATGACCTATCTAATGTGTTCGTATTTATCTGCACACACAAGATAGTACATCTCAGAAACCCTTAGTTTTCAATACTTTAACAAAGATTTTACCAAAAATCAAGGGGCATCCAAACGGATGCCCCTTCTTTTATTCCTCGGACTTCTTATTGAATGCCTCATTAAATTCTGCCACAGCAGCCTCGATCAGCACACGCAGTTCCAAATCTGTAACGGAGATACCCTTTTCAGCCAACATTTCGGATGCTGCTACCAGAGCCTCGGCCAGTTTCTCTTCGCCATGAATGTCCTTGTAGACCTGCTCAACAAACTGCACCGCAATCTTGGCAACGTCTCTCTTGGTCTTGTCATTGAGATACTTGGTGACCAGGTTCTTAACGACAATACCGATGTAACCGGCAATGGCAGTGATGATGGCGTACATAATCTGCAAACCATACTGATTGATGAATTCTGCAAACATACTGATTCCTCCTTAATTCATAGGTGCTTTATGGTACTGCTCCAAATTTCCAACTCGTACTTCAATGTCCGTAACCTTTTGTTCCAGGGCGGGCATACGAATTGCAAAGTGGTTATGTTTCCGGACTTCCCGGGTCAGTTCTTCCAGCTTGGTCTCGGTCACAGCCTGTGCCACAGCGGTGGCCTTCTCTGTCTTATTTGCGGTTACCATACAGGTGATCACAACACCGACCAAAGATAAACCACCAGTAATCAGTGCTACGACAATCGCTTCACTCATGTTGATTCACCTCCGTCAATCTTTAGTGATGAAAGCATCCGCAAAACCTGCTGCCTTAACCTTGGCAAGCTGCTTTTCAGCGTTCTTGATATCACTGTAAGCACCAACCTGGATGCGGTACAGAACCTTCTTCTCCACCACCGGTGCTTTTTTCTCTTCCAACTTCAAGTACTCGGCCACAGCCTTGGCATAGGCGATACCCAGCTTTTTCAGTTCATGATCCTCGTCCCAGTCCTGGATATCCTTGAGGTTGTCCACGAAAGCACCCTCGTTCAGAATAGCAGTCATATTGGTGTTCTTCAGCACATATAAACCGGGTCGAATCTTCACACCGGGAGCCACGGAACTGGAACGCAGATTTTGACCGGCTACCTTTACGTGCTTGGCAAAAATCTTACCAAGATCAACACGCTTCTCAGAGTACACAAATGTCTCAAAGCCATCGCCACCTGCGGCGTTAAAGTGATTGGATACAAACAGGTCGGCACCCCAGTTATTTGCATCCTTGCAGATAGCAGCCAGACTGTCCATGCTGCCGGGGTTCATACGAGTCTCGCATACATAGTGTTCCAGCAGATACTCGTTCATGTGCTTGGAGACAGCCACGTTCAGTTTACGCTCAGTTGCATAACCTACCGCACCGGAATCCGTGTCCGAATGCCCAGGGTTGATATAGATTTTCTTTGCCATAGATTATCACTCCTTTATGGTAGCACCACCCCGGTTAAGAGGTGGTGCTTTGTTTTACTCGTCTGCCGCCCGCATGAGCGCAATTACCACATGGTTACGCGATTTCCTCGTCTACGCTACTGATTCCTACTTTCAAATCACCCGGGCTAAGCAGGGCAACAGCACCCACGGGTACGGTGATGGGTTCTTTGAGCTTGCCATAAAAATACGGATTACCTCCAGATGCAGATGTAAACAAACCAAAACCAATCACCGTGTTCCATTGTGTAGTTGCCTTTGTCCAGTTAATTTGTTTAGTGTTTTGAATGAGACGGTTTTCAGCGGAACCTACTTTGATTTCTGCACCGGCTTGTTCGCTGTATATCATAATCCGTTCATAACCGTCTACATTCAATTCGGCAAAAGCGCCGCCGTCTGCTACAGGGTCATTAGTGGACAGGCCAATGTATACCTGGCTTGGTGCATTCATATTCATTTGTCCAAATGCACATTTCAGAATGTTGTTTGCATAAGTAGTTGAAAACGGCATAATTTATACTTCCTTTCTTTTTAAGGTGCTTTGCACCATGATTGACATTTGTTTTCCTTTTATACTGCTACCATGTAATCGGCATAGGTAGACCAGTTGGTTGCGGCTTTCCAGCTACTGTATAATGCGGACGGTATAAGCATTTTACATATATTGTTGATGCCACTAAACGCATTCGTGTTAGAAAGCGTTGGGATGCTTACGCAAGCGGAAAAGTCATATTCCATTATTGAACAACAGTTGAAAAAAGCACTTTTACCAATGCTCATTACACTTGCTGGAATTACAACATTCGTGAGTGAACCGCAGCTGGAAAACAGGTTATCTGTAACACTTGTTAGACTTGCTGGAATTACAACATTCGTGAGTGAATAACAGTAGTTAAACAGGTTGCTACCAATGATCGTTGCATTTGATGGAATTACAGCATTCGTGAGTGAATAACAGTAGTTAAATAGACCATTGCCAATGCTCGTTACGCTCGTTGGAATCATAATATTCGTGAGTGCATAACAATTGATAAAACAACTAAAGCTAACGCTTGTTACGCTTGTTGGAATTACAATATTCGTGAGTGAACGACAGTTGTTAAAAGCATTATTGCCAATGCTTGTTACGCTTGTTGGAATTACAATATTCGTGAGTGAATAACAGTTGTAAAGCGCATAATTGCCAATACTTGTTACGCTTGTGCCCAAAAAAACCGTTCTTACAGCGTGTTTTGGGGTTACAATACTTGCAGAAGTGCTACAATCTGAAATAACTGTCACACCATAAATTTTTATTGTGTAATCTCCATAGCCAGAATAAGTATGTGTCAAGTTACTGTCAGTTGTGCCGTCCCCCCAGTCAACAGAAGTCATTCCATTTAGCGAATTTAGGGATACTGTAAGTCCAGTAACGATAGTCAGTGTAACATCAACTTCTGTTGCGTTGCTTGCCGTGTGATACATTGCACCAATAATGATATTGTTGTTTTCAACCGTAACAATGTTGTCTGTAATTTCGCAAGATGCGCTCCAACCATCAAATACAAGTCTGTCATGGGTAGGTGGTGTAGGTAGGACGAAAGTTTCACCATTGTTTAGATTCTTTTGGGCTATTACTGTTCCGTCATAGTCTAAGATTTTCACGAAGTAAGCTCCAGTGCCAATATCACCACCGCCTTCATGCGTTCCAACAACACCGGCAACGTTCACATCCTTTGCAATATTTTCTGGAACAAGTGTTGCTGGCTTTTGGATATCTACACGATTTATCAATTTCCCAGCTTCCGGAACTACTGTCATATCACCTTGCGAAAAGTCCAAATTGACGTTTAATTTTTCAACATCACGGATAAGATATCCACCAATCTTAAACGTAATCGAACCATCCAGAGGAATAATTAACCCATATGCTCCACCAGTAAAAGATACATATTCTTCCGGAATCTCACCAATTGCAAAAGGCAATCCGTTATCTTCTCCACCCCATGCAATTCCGTTTCCGACTGCAATAGCTGGAATACCGTTATACGAAATGTCTTTTGCTTCCAGAATGTAACTTACGTTGTTCCATAAAATCTGGTAAATACTTCCGGTTTTAAGTCCAATCGGCTGCATGAGCGGAACCGTGCCATCACCACCAGAAGGAACAGTTACAAATGTTACCGGAACAATTTCAACCAGATTATCAGTGTTAAAATTACCCGATTCAAACGTTCCGACAACGCCAGCAATAATCGTGTCTAATGCAATGTTCTCTGGTACCAATGTATCTGGTTTCTTGATTATGGCAGATTTCACAAGTTTGCCGTCCGGGGCAGTTATCGTCTGATCTCCATTGGAGAAATCCAATGAAACCTCCACACTTTCAATAGCTTCACCTTCAGAAAAAATCTGTGTGCCACCATCAACTGTGTTTAACTTAATTTTGGTAACTCCTGTATATTCAACATCAGTTCCATCCCGATCTTTTATTACGCTATCAGCCATTAAACCACCTCCAATGTTTCTCCGTCCTGTACGGCACTATACGCCTGTCTGATATAAAGGCAACCGTCTATAAGTTCTGGGTAATACCAGTTGTAAATCTTTGCTCCGGTTTTTGTGCCAATTGCAGCAGTTGCAGCAAGGCATACACTATCTACCTTTATCGCAGTTGCTCTATGAGCGGATACCGCCTTTGAACGCTGTTGAATGTCAGTTCCCGGTGCCTGTTCAAACCGAAACAATGAGCCACAAGTTTCGGTTCCCCATCCTTCGATTGGGGACGTATCGGCAGTTGTGACCGATACATCCTTCGTCATTTTAATGTTTTTTGCTAATTCCGTTTTTTGTGCAAAAGCAGATAACAATCCAGCCTTGCATTCTGTATGGATGTTTTTGCATACTTCCTTAATCGGTGCAGCAATATAGGTAACTATAAAAGCCAGGGATTTTTGGGATATGTTGTTGCTTGCCTTTACGGACGTTGTTGGTGCAAGTTGGGTTGCCACAGAATATTTTGCATTTGCCACACTACACCGTATAACGGCAGTTGTTGTCGGTGCCGACTGAGCTTCACCCTTACACTTTGTACGGAATCTGCGGCTATGAAACACCCTGTACGTATTCGCTGCGATAATACGAACCCGTTTACTGGTCTTCATGGCACCTTTGGTAGGAACAAGCATAATACTTTCTACGAACGACAATGTGGCTTTTACGCTTGCTTTGCAGGCGTTACCTATACGGACGATTGCCTGAGCCATACAATCCCACCATACGGCCAGCTTGCCGTTCGACATTTTGCCTATGCGTGACACGCTCAATTCTTTTCCGTTTTTGACCTTGAAGACATCACGGATTTTTCCTATGATCATGTTACCGCCCCCAAAACGACCACAACCGCACCTTCTGGGGCTGTCCACTCGCCAGTTTTGTATTGTTCTTCGGTAATGGCTACCACTTGACTTCCAATCTGGCTACTTATACGAGCAAGTGCAGCATCCAGTCGTTCATCATCCGAAACCTGAACATCACAGGCATCGACCATAGGAAATGTGCCGTTATTTTTCGGCTTAATTTTATCAATCAATTCAATAGCCATTAGCTCACCTCCACAGTTGTTGCACCCAAGCCGGTATTGGAAGACAGCCAGATATCGTAGCTTTCCGTATATCCGCTGGCGTTGGTAAAGTCAATCGTAGCTGCCTTATAGAAGCCACCTTCAAAACCGCCAACCTTAAAAGTAGGAGTACCCAGTCTGGTAGGAATGGCATATGCGATCCGCTGTTCATCACCGCAGCTAACAGTAAAACTTCTGCCTCTGGAATTGGTCAATGTCTTACTCAAAGTCAGTACCGCACCAGAATCCAAAGCAGCACCATCAGCTAAAAGACCGTAATACACGCCATTGTAGAACGGCAGTGTTTTGGTCATGGAATCAGTTGCCTCTCGCTCATCGGTTGCACTAACCTCAAAGGTATGTGCTTCCGTCAAAACCAAGCCTGTCAACGTAGTCTCTCGCAAACCAACAGCCACACAGTTACCTTCCACAGTAAGCGTAACGGGGTCTTTATTGATTGCCCATTTTAACAAAACCTCATTCACAGTAGATCCCATTTCAGCAACGGAAGGCGTCACCGTGAAAGATGTAATATCAATAGGCTTGTACAACAAATCAGCCATGGCCTCTTCCAGTTGTTCTATGCGCTCAGTAAAATCGGCATTGCCTCCACCTGCACCACCCGATCCGGGGTCAATATCTACAGCCGCCCACTCACCGTCTACAACACTGAGGTATTTACCGTTATCGTCTTCAGTTACTTCGGGAAGCTGACAGTCACTGCCACCCTCTCCGGGAGTCACTTCACCCGGATTTTCCCCCGACTCCACGTACTCAAATTCAAACGGAACAAACACTTGCTTATATCCACAGCCGGTATCATACAATACACGTAGCATATAATTACCGCTGCTCCGCATTTTATCTTGGTTCAGTGTCTCAGCATCCGAGTTGATCTGCTGCCAGGAATTTAATATAGCACCTGCGTAATAGCCATCCGGTGCATCCGGGATAAAATCATATCCTCTTTCATCTTCGCCGGGATGTAACCGCCAAAGGGAGAACGCATACGGTTCACAGCCACTATATCCAGTAAAGTTCACCTTTCCATCTTCAACTGTCGCAGTACCGGTATCAATAATCGTGATATCGCAGACCTTTGTTGCGGTTTCGTCCGTAGTAAAGGAATACTTACCAACACCGCTGAAACAACTGGAAAGATTGTACACAGTAACAGCATTTACCGTCTTACTTTCCATACCAGACAGAACCAAGAAAGAATACTCTCCATCATCTTTCTTGTAATACACGCCCTCTCCGCTGGGAATGTAGAACCACATTTCATCGGTTTCACTCGCAGTCCGGTACGTGTTATTGCCGTATTCAAAAAGAACATCCGTTGCATATTCGGGATCACCGCAATAATAAGGACTGGCAAACGTATTTTTATATACAACAAATTCCTCGTCCTTGAGATATTGCTCCAACTCTAAGAATGTTTTTGTATACGTCCGTACACCGGTTGTCCACTGATCGGTAATATCTATGGATACTGGTTTTCCGTCATTATCTGTATTTACTTTCGATACAAAGGCAACGTGTCCCGGCTGAATGAGGATATCTCCAACTTCAATACCATGCAGACTTGCCATTTCTTTTCTTTGCAGAATGTTTTCCAATTCGTCAATTACATAGGGAAACGGAAGATTTAACATTCTTGTTAAGAAAGACGAACAAATACCACCGTAATACGCCCTCTGTCTTTTCTGGTTATATTCCCAGTATCTTGTGTACATAACAGAAGCCGGGTTTGCCAATGCGCTGAACAGTGTTTCCGGGATGATGTTCCAGTGTGAATCGAGTCCTCTTGTCCACACCTGGGAATAGGGAGAACCGTTCAGCTGTTTGCCAGAATCATAAAACTCTGTGGTAGCTGTGTTTGCCTCACCGGTTGCTTTTGGCAGCGTATTATAGGATGTAGTAAATCCAGTCTTAGCACTTTTAATGGAAGCCGACAGCACATCGGTATTTTCTTTAAGATGAAACCACCGATTAAATCCATTTGTGGTAGCAAGACGATAATAAAAATCTCGTTCGCTTTCGGTTGTTACGACAATTTGTACCGTTCTTGCAGAAGTTGTGGAAAAACCAGTTGGAAATACAAGCATTGTGCCACCGGTATTTCTCGGTGCGTTTTTAGGCACATCACCATATTTCCAGGCATAAACACCACCATTACCGAAAACGAAATCCAGATCATCCGCAGAAGTCAGTACCCTTTGAAAACAAAAAGCCTGCTTTCTGACTGCCTCACCTGCACTCGCGTATTCTGTCCCATTCGCACCAACCCGAATATCCTGCAACTCTGCATCCCCTGTGGTGCTTCCTTCTCCCAACGAAGCGAGATTATTTAGGCGAGTGTTTAGTAAATCAATTTCAGCATCAAAGATTGCTCTGAACTCTGCTTGGTCAGCGGGAGTATAATAATCAACACCCTTCACAGGGGTTCTACCGGCCGCACCAGCCGCACCCGCGGGACCTGGGACACCTTGGGGTCCTTGGACACCTTGGGGCCCCGGAACACCTTGCTCGCCTTGGGGACCGCGTTCACCCGGTTCACCAGGATCACCCTGGTCACCCTTAAAGTCACCATTTTCCTTCGCCCGGATCAGTGCATCATTGACGATGCCTGAAACGTCAATGTCTACATTACCGTTTTCATCGGGTGAAACACCACCGACCGATGTCACGACACCGTTAGGTACAACTTTATCGGGGTTAATAGGTGTCGTAACCATGTGTCCGTAAATTTTCCCACTCACACCCGTCGTCTTCACAATATTTGCCGGGATGATATAATCATTCTGAGGCTTTTGACCGATAACATAGACCGTCACAACTCCACCATCATTCTCGGTAAGGAACGTTATATCCTTTTCATAGAAGATGTCAATCTGCTCCAAGCTGGGAGTTAAGTTGATCTGACTGTTCTCGGTAACGCCAGCGATAAGAACCACCTGAGAGTAGCGCTTCCCTTCACCAACCCAAGCGGATGCCGCCAGGGTAATATTTACCACAGGAACAGGTGTGGTCACCTTATATGTGACCCCATTCACCGTGATGGTTTTCAAAATCGCCATATGGCATCACTCCTTTACTTAGTTCTCTTCCACATATACACCGCAATATACGGTGGCATATTATTATGTGCCTGACCACCACCGACCATATTCGTTGCCCATAAGGAAGCTGATGTGGTAGTACTGGTGATACCGTTACTGTTGTAGCTTTTTACGTTGTCCCCGGCCTGAGTTGCACCAAGACCAGTGTTATCACCGATATACCAGCCGCCGTTTCCAGCGTAAGTGATGCGATCATGCCTATGGGCGGGTAACTCAGCTACGGTAAGTGTATGTGTAGCATAACCACCCATCGCACCCGCGTTGTATGTATCACCCGCACCAATCAGGAATCGGTTTTCCATTAGTTCCCAAGTTCCACCGAAGAAGGTTTGTGGACTCACATTGTTCACACTCATGTAGATGCTACCTACGGGATAAATGAGATCTAATAGTGATTTGCCACCGACAGACACTCCACCTGTGAAATATGCTGGCATCGCACAATCAAAACCGTCTCTCGTACCGACCTTACCGAAAGCAATGCCTTTACCAGTGTTGTAGTAATCAATCAGCGTGAATGCAATCGGAACCACAGCAGCCTTTGTAGTACTGGAAAGATCGTCTTGAATAGTTACCTCGACGTTGTGCGTAGAAGCAACGTCACACGCCAATACTCCCGAAGTGAAACTTGTACCATTGCCAGTCAACGTACCGCCCGGATACACCACCGTATATGTAGCACTGTTCTGGTTATTAAGACTGGTGATCGTGGAAGTGACCACGATTTTCATATAAGCACCTTCGGCATCCGCAGTGCCGCTGGAATTACACCGATACGCCGATAGGTTCACAACCGGATTCGCATACTCCAGCACGGTTATTTCCTCACTTACCGGCTCACTGGTATGAGTACGAGCGTCTGTGGCAGTTGCCGTTACAGTCAATTTACCTTTGCCCTTTAATACCGGTGTTGTTACAGGGTTAGTGGTATAGGAACTACCGTCAGCTGTTATGGCATAAGATCTGATTGGAGAACCTTGTGCCAAGGAGGGAGTAGCGGTGATCCTTAACTGACTGTAACCTTGTATATATGCATCATATACATCCAAATAACCGGCAGCATCCTCAATGTTCAGTCTAACTGATGGCCTCACCGAGTTTGGGATCGACATTGTGACTCTGGTAGTGTTCGTACCGACCCTTGTACTTCCGCTATAGGTGGTGACTGTAAAAGTCACGTCTACCGCCCGTCCGGTCGTATTTTGAGCCGCTAAGTTAACGGTGTTACCATTAGCAATACTCCATATGACACTTGTACTAGTAACGCCAGTAAGACCCGATGTAACAGTTCCGCTTGCAGTACCACACTGGTATGTGATCGTATCCGTGAAGCCACTGTTATACCTTTCCAGTTCCAAGGTCATATTCGTACCAAGCGTTCCGTTAGAGGCTGTGATTTTAGAAGCGGCAGGATCTACAGCCATATTGTAGGAATAGGTTTCGCTTCGAGAACTTCCCTGGCCAGAATAAACATTAACTGAAACTGGCGTAGTACCAGTGGTCTTATTAGCCACCGTGTACCAGTTAGATGTATATGTAATGACACTCGACCACTGAGAAGGACTAGCGTTCTTAAGCGTTTTGGTTTCTCGCAGTGTACCGGCGATGGTCAATTTCATGTAAATCGGATATCCGAAATAACTGCCTCCAGTAACTGTAGAGATCATTACTTGAACACGGTACTCCATATTCGCACCAGAACGTCTCTTTTCATAGTTAACAGCCACTGAAATATTAGGTTTACTGGATGTCCAACTTTTTGAACCTAATGAAATCAATTAATCCACCACCTTCTTAAAACTGAGGTTACCGTTCGCACCGGGAGTAAAACCAAACTTGCCGATTCTTAACTGGTTCAGGAACTCACCTTCAGTTATATACAAAATATTATCCGAGATGTATGCCAGTTCAGGATAGCCAACCACATTTCGAACGAAGGATATGCGGTTGTTTTTCAAGATAAGCATTATCTCACTGGAAGTTCGACCCAAAATGATGTTCCCATCTTCAAACCGGATGTTGGCCATTCGCTCCTCATACTGCTGCCGAACTTCTTCACTAAGCCCAGAGAGGTCACCTTTTATCGCACCAAACTGGAAATCAAAACTTTCCTTGCTCTGCTCAAATTGTGTGCCGACCAACACGTCGTGCCCATCGATGGCCTCTTTAATCTTTGTACCAACAAAACTATCCAGCCCATCTACGGTAGCCATAAGGGATGCAATATTACCTTCCAAGTCCTTATTTTCAATCTCAAGGCCGTCAACACTCTTCTTTATTGACAAAATCTTACCTGTCAAATTAGAGTACTTCTCAGAAGATACCGCTACATTACCACCGTAGGACTTGTCACCGGTGCTACAAACGGTAGTTCCACTGCCATCGATGGAAACCTTCATCACATAGCTTATGAATGACTTACCATTAGAATCGGTCAGATTGATGATGTCACCGGCACGAACTTTAATGCTCTTAGGAACCGTAACCGAGAACGGCACATATGTGATATCCTTAAGCTGTTCATAAAGGTCAGCTGCAATCAGACCAACAGTATCGGACTCTAATACACCTAAAATCATGTTTTCGGTAATTGAGAAGCAATTTCCGTCAACCTCGGCTGGGTAAATGGTTCCTACGTCATCCTTAGAGTGATTGATCTGCACTCTCGCAATGAGGTCGGTATTATAATTTTCATAGTTCAGACTACCCTGGAAATAAGGCAGTGAAGCATAGTTGGCAAAAGCCACACCAGTCTCTCTGGTGAGAACTGCCATATTTTGAACATCCATTGTAACGTTACCTTCACCGTCATCGATAGTGGTAATGTTATCAGACAAGATGGAGAGATTACCTTGACCATCATCTGTAACGGTAAGACTATTCTCAGGATATTCTACTTTGCTAGGGTAGATTGTAATATTCGTGGCATCTTCGTACCACGCAAATTCTAGGTTGCCATTTGCGTCTGCCCGGACGAATCTGCCTGCAATTGCAGCCGCCCACATAAGGACCTGCCGGCAGGTGATGCCATCTGCGTAAAAGGCATTTACGGATAAGTCCGAGCGGGGAAAACTCGCATTGGCTAGAGTCACTCCGCAATAGGAACAAGCATATGTTGCTAAAGCAAAGAGAGTCATGGGGAACGAACTGTTATTCTCACGCAGCCACCCGGAGAATACTTTCTCGGTCTTTACTATATTGTCGTAGGCAGAGAACTTCATGCTCGTTCTCGTTGCCACGGTAGGTTTCTCAACGTTAAACACACCGATCTTCTTCTCCACACCATCCTCAATGATGTAGTAAGTAAGAACCTCATCCTGTTGGATGTTTGCAGCGTTCAGAATTTCTACAGTAAGTTCGGATGCCGTAGCATCGCCTACTGTTAGATTTGTAGTACTATTGACTTCCTCTGTATATTCACAAGAAATGATGACAGAGGAGTCGATGATACTGCCGTCACTTCGCACAAGCTTGTTTCTTAACATTCATCGACCCCTCCTTTTACATCTCGATAGCGTTGATACTGACATCTGTGTAGATGTCCTCACCGAGAGCTGCACTATAGTAGTTATAAGAACTCTCGGAAGAATAGGCTCGCATGGTTTGCACACTACCTCTATCCTTGAAAGTAAGTGTGAATTCCTTACCTTGCATCAGATTCATAACGTAGTCCATTTCGCTGCCGGTCAGAACCTTCCACTGTAAATGAACCTTGCGGATATCTCGTCTGATCCAATCGATGTGCATAATGCCATCCTCAGTACGACCAGACGAGGATCCCGCCAGATTAGTATGACTCACCTGAATGCCAGCGGAAGGGACGTAAAGAGGGCTGTCATTGACCTTCCATGTCCCGGTAGTATCCAATTTAGCCATCTTTACACACCTCCCATTAACGGACTACGACCTGTCCGCATTGTCTCTTGTCTGTTACGACCCACGATTACTTCAAACAGTACCTTGTCATTGACCTTCGCCTCGACAACCTGGTTGCTACCGGACTCAGCCATGGCCTGGTTGAATGCTTTGTAAACACCCTGAGATACGGAATCCACAATCTGATCGTTATTTGCAACAGCGGTTCTACCACCGATAGTACCAACCAATTCGGGACCAGCTTCTCGTGCCACGAACATCTGGCCTTCCATCGGGAAACCACCCGCAGCGTAATACTGAACGCTGAACTTGGGAACACTAACTGTATTCGTGCCACCGGAAGACACCCAGTTGACTTTCACGGTAGGTAGCTTTATCTTCAGCTTTGCAGTGAGGTCACCGATCCAATCTTGGACAGATGTCCAGCCGCTCTTAGCAAGTTTCACTCCGACCGTAATGGTATATCCGATTGAGCCGGTGGCTCCGTTACCATTTTGCGTACTTGCATTCAGCTTACCCATGGTATCGTTAAACTCTGCCATCAGTCTGTCTGCATCCTTAACGACAGGGTTAATCTTCTCAAGGCTTTCGACCAGGTCTTCCATATCGTCATACTGCTTGTTGATCTCTTTCGCCAGCGTCTTAATGGGGTTACCAGTGAAGAAACCAATAACCTTATTGACCGTCGTTGCGATACCGGAGATAGCGCTAGTAGCAGTGAACACGATTACCTCATCGACAAACCCAATCATGAAATCGGTGAACTCTTCCATGTTGTCGGTCAGTCCGGGGAGGATCCTAGAAAGATCACTCAATGCCGGGTGCAAGTCATCTGCCAACTGGTCAGCCACATCGATTAAACTGTCTGTGAATACAATGAACGCACCAGTCAGTTCGACAAGCAATGCTGTGCCGAGACCGATGGCAATAGGTAATAGACCAGCAGATGCCACAGTGGCAACACCAAGTGCAGCCGTAACTACGCCGATACCAACCAGCAATCCCGTACCAAGCCCGATCGCCTTTGCGATGTCCTCACCATCCTTGAGTACCGGATCCCACGCCTTTCCTATCTCATCGAGACCTTTGCCAATTGCCAAGATCTCAACGATAAACAGAGCAGCCGCAACACCTAGTTCTGCCAGGATGAGAATACCAATGCCAATCTGACCAGCAATAGCTGTACCGAGAGTACCAAGAAGGGCTGTTGCCACACCGACTGCAACCAAGATGCCAGTTCCGATACCCATCGCAATAAGAATCGTATTGCCGTTCGCAATCACAGGATCCCAAGCAATACCCACCTGTTCGAGTTCAACACCGAGCAACCAGATAGCACCTACGATCAGGGCAGCGGCTACCGCTACTTCTGCAATGATTACAATTCCCAGGGCAAGGTCTTTTACAAGGGTAGTAAGCTTTGAGGTAAGTGTCGAAGTGGTAGTACTTACAGTGGTTGTAGCTGTGGTAACTTCTCCTACAGCTTTTGTGGCCTCTCCGAGGTTTGCCGTATCCTTAATAGCCTTCAACTTACCCAGTGCAATCGCTAAACCACCAATTGCCTGGATCGCACCTATAGCGAGAGTAGCCTTATCAACACCGCTCCAGTCACCCGCTTTGATAGCTTCCCAGTTAGCTGCAATCTCCGTGATAATCGAGGTCACACCCTGGAATGCCGTTAATCCACCGACAAGTTCCCACTTGCCTTTAAGAATAGCGACTCCGATTGCGAGGTTTGTCATACCACTGATAGCAATGTTTACGTTATCCCAACTGATGCCATTATTGGCTATATCCTCAATGGCAACAATGATTTCACCGACACCCTGGATAATCTTCAAGGGACCACCAATTTTCACATTGCCCAACATAAGGAATGCGTCGCCGATCATACCTGCGAACTCGCTGATCATACCAGCAACGTTATGGAATGTAGCACCGTTGGCTCCGAAATCCTCAAAAAACTTGCTGAACTTGTCCAAGTCAGCCAAGAATCCAGACAACCCAATGAAACCGAGACCCCATGTGAAACCTTTCAGTTTCGACAATTTATCAACAGCCGTGATTACACCTTTGGAAATCTTCCACGCTGCGAAACCGGCTGCAATCGCGGTTACATCTCCGATGATTCTACCGAGTCTGGTTTCGAACAACTCACTCCAGCTGTCAATCTCATCCGTGATACCAAGCCATTCCTTGATTTTCTCAGTAATCGCATTGATTCTCTCGTTGGTGGCCTTACCAATGAAGTCATAGGTAGGAAGCTCGAAATCGAATCCTCCTCCACCTGCTCCGTCGGCTCCACCACTTCCCCCACTGGAGGGATCAGAAAGAACGTTCAACTCATCGATACCGAGAAGGACCTTCTTGAGATCCTTAGCCTTCTTAGAGGCATCACCTAGGCCGTCAGAAACATTCTCCACGGAACTACCCAGGTTAGATGCCCCTTCGCTCGTATCAGAGAAATCCACTTCCAGTTCTATGCCAAAAAGGGATGCAATCGACTGCGCCAGCATGGTAATCACTTTCACCACAGCAATCGCTACCGGGAGAACTGCATTGAGAACAGGGATAAACAGATTACCAAATGCTCTCGCAGCCTGGGTCACCTGTGCTTTCAGAACTCTCAACTGGTTCGCAGGATCCGTTAAAGTACGAGCCATGTCACCATGTACTTGCGTGACCTGTGTCATTATCGCATAGTAGCGGAGTTCGGCCTTTTCTGCCTGGGTCATGCTGCTCACGGTTTTGTCGATACCGAGTTTCAGAGCTTCTGCTTGCAATTTAGCTTGAGAGAGGTCGTAACCCAAGTTACGTAACGGCTCCAACTCACCGGCAAAACCAGACTTCACCTTTTGCATGGCTTCCTCTACATCAATGTTGTAGAAGGAAGAAATGTCGTAACCAAGCTGAGTCAACTGCTTAGACATTACCGATGCTCTGTCACCAGCTACACCAAAGCCAGTAGCAAGTGTCATGAAAACACCCTGGCTTCTCATCCACTCAGACGGATCAATGCCCATGACATCGCCAATCTTTTTAGCATCCTCTGCCGCCGACTCTGCGTATTCACCCATAGAAACCTTAAACAGGTTCATGTTTTCGATGTACGAGTTGGATTCCTTTATTAACGACGCGAAAAATCTGCCCGCCTTACGCAAAGCTGCGACAGCATATGTGACGGTTATTGCCAGACTGTTAAAGGATTTGGAAGAAGCCTTGTTGGCCGTAGGAACATTGGAACTGGCCGAAATGTATTTCTGAATTTTCTCAGGAAACGCAGCAAAACCATTTGCAACCTTTTGCATCTCATCCGCAAGAGGACGTAAAGACGTTGCCAGTTCTCTGATCTTGGCCCCAAACGACTCAAGATTCAGCTGATTCAATGTCGCCAACACTTCGGGAAGCTTTTTGATATTAGTGATGAGCGTACTCAACCCGCCCTTTCCAAGTTCGGAAAGAGGTTTCACCGAGTTATACAGATTGGTCATCGCACTGTAATCGGTGGGAGTAGTCTTTATAGCATTGCTGATTGCAGTAATCTGATTGGCAATATTGGAAGATATCTTGAAGTTACTTGCCCCAGAAAGGGCAGTCAAACCACCAGCAAGATCCTTCAGTTTCTGTCCCGATCCACTCAGCGTGTTCACCGCGTTACTGATTTTCTGTAACGGATTCGCTACTGCCCGTAATCCGCTGCCACCTTGTGCAGCGATTTTCAACCTACCGAGAGTTTCAATTAGTGAGTCAATGCTTCGTTCAGCACTTTGGGCATCACCTGTAACTTGTAATTCCAAAGCTTCAACATCAGTCATAACACTCACATCCTCTCTTATTTAGATTCGAAATTTTTATTTATTTTTGCCATTTTCCCAAGCATGTACTGCTTTGCTTTCTCACGTTCCAGCTTTTCCTTCCGTTCCTTTTCAGCTTCACGTTCCTTGTTCGTTATCGAATAGGGATGATCCGGATATGGAGTAGCCTTCGTGCCACGCTTAGCAAAAGCATGGAGTATAGGGGAAACATCACATAATGCCTCATAGATATACATGCCTTGTAGCCATAACTCTTCATTTTTACGCTTCTGCCTCATTTCTTCAGCTTTGCGGTAATAATGTGCCAGCATGGGATCCCCATCCCAGTACTGCTCTGGAGTCATACCTATGGACAGGTAAAATGGGAAAACTTCATAAAATGTTTTTGTGTAACTTTTGGAAAAGGGGACGGATGACCCGTCCCCTTCGACGGACTCTGAGGAAGTTACCAACTCTGAGTCCAGGTTAAATTTTCCGAAGACTCAGCAGGCTCATCGATCAGCGCCAGGATAGGCTCGTTGTACATTTCGGCCAGCTTGCCGATCAGTTCACCCTTGTTCGTCATCTTAGCGTAGATCTCATCAATCACCTCAGACTTGGTGAATTTGTGATGAGCCAGGAAAGCACCGGCGAACAACTGGGGCAGCATGAGCATGGGCTTGGTCTTGATGTCTTCAGCGACAAAACCTGCCTTCTCCATCTGCTCGACAGTTCTGCGAGTGTACTCCAGAGTGTATTTGGTTCCCTTGTAATCGAAATTAAGCTGCTTGCTCATAATTAGTCTCCTTCATTATATTAGGCATCCGCGCCCAGAGTGATGGGGGTAGAAGCGGCAATGCTGACGGTCATGTTTACGACCTCATTGACACCACCACCGTTAACAAATACGGACAGCTGACCCTTGAACTCAAACTTACCGTCGGAGCCAGTGGGGGTTACCACACCAGAAGCTTCGGTGCCGCCCAGCCAGACTGCGAAGTCCTGCGACTGACCTTCCAGAGCCTTCAGCTTGGTGTAATCCTCCTTAGTGTAGTTACACTCAAACTCCAAAGCATCCAGGGACTGAATACCCATAATGTTGGTGGTCATGCTGTCGGACAGAGTGGTGGTCTCTAAAAGTTCGGGAGAACCACCCAAGTCCGGGAAGGACTTGATGTCCACCAGCTTTTCATAGGTGCTGCTTTTCTTGTGCATCAGAAAAGACTTATAAGTAGAAATGGCCATAATAATTACCTCCTAAAAATTCTGTGGTCAGAGGAAACGGTCGCCCGATACCGACCAACCATACGATAAATGGTAGAATCGTATTCGTTCGGGACTGGAGTGAGAGTGGATCTCACAAATCCCATAGCGCTCATTTCCATGTCGATGAGTCCGAGAATCTCCCGGCACTCAGATTTCTTACCTGTGGCCTTATTGGAATAGACATTCACCTCATACATCACATTGGCGTGATTCTCATTGGAACCACTGTCCACCGTAGATTCACGAATGGAATTATCCATCTCCATCAAAGACACCGCAGGAAAGGAAGATGGGGATCTTACATATTCACCCACCATAAAGATGTTCGGAAATTGCTCACGGACCCGTTTTGCAACTTGGTCAAACACCTCATTCTCGATGTCGATCATCCGAACACCTCCTTCGCTATTTGCGTAATTTTGCTTCGCATTTCTTCACTGGCATACCACATTGGCATTGCTGCCGGGTTACCATGAGTGAAGACCTTCTCTCCCGCTTCATCGCGGAAGACCCATGTTTGTCGTTTACCATATCCCTTACCGTACTCACCAATCCCCACAATCCCTTCGGGTCTAGGATTCGGATAAGGCTCCCCCGGGTTATGGTAGACACCCGCACCAAACTCGATAAAAGCTACGGCACGACCTTCTGCCACGATGGCGTAACCATTGTCGATGGGTTTCAGAGTGACACTTGAATCATTCACACCGTCATATATTGCAGTGGTGAATCTTATCGATGCCTCCCTAACGCCGATATTAGCCAGTTCAGCCAGTAGTTTGTTTTTCTTCTGCTCAAGGGAAGCTTTGAACGCTTTTAATTCCGATATGGCGCCCTTGATGCTAGAGGTACTTAACGTCATCTTAATCGTCTTAGACACGGACATTCACCTTGCTCACTGCGATAGACACGCTGTTAAGACTGGCGGCAACCTGCTTCACGATATAATCAGGTGGGGTATTAGTACTTCCATCTTCTAGAATCTCAGGGGAAGTATCAATCCAGAGTATGGAATACTCATTAATGGGAAATTTGGGGTCATCTATAAGAATGACTCTGTCATAATTCACGTCATCACCAAACTGACGGGTGGTGGATTCACCCCTTGCAGCTGAAACATTCGCCTTAACTGCGATGGGGTTTTCGTATAAAACTTTATACTCACCAGTCAGATTACCATACTCATCCTCAATAGGCTTTTTGTCACGGTAATTGGCATAATGAATTAAAACTTTATTGCGGGCTAACGCTTTCATCGGATCACCCCCACCATCGGCGTAATGGCACCCAGTAGGGACTCGGGAACATCAGCGCTCTCATAAGAACGAGAGATACCGTTCTCGCTATGGCTGGTCTGACCCTCTGCTCCTCGCTTATTCAGTAGATACGCTGCAATTTCACACTGCAAGAACTCGTACCGTTTAGGAACCTCGGTTTCTTCCGTACCATAGGGATATGCCCGATTGAGAATCTTATTGCCCGCTACGTTGAGGTAGGTGAGCAACACCTCCTCAGTATCGGACTCGCCAACCATAGCTTTCAGTAGCTGTAACTTTTCCGCTTGGGTCATGTTGCTCACCTCCAGTTATGTGCAATTAGGCGTTCAGAGTGATCTTGACCGCCTTAGTGGCATCGGTCAGAGCAGCCAGGTAGTACTTACGGCTCCAGACGCTGTTCTTACGGATGTTGGCATCGCGCTCCTGCTCGATTTCCACACCCTTCTTGTTGAAAATGGTAACAGCCTCACGGGTAGCCATGATGATTTCGCCGGGGGTAGCATCCTTCTTCAGATACAGATTGGTGCCACAGCCGATGGTGCCGACATAACCGTTCTTGGAGAACTCGGTTACGTACTTCAGGTCATCCTTCAGAGCCTTACGGATCTTAGCCATATCCTCAGGACATACGAATGCGAAGGTGTTGGGTTCGTTCTCTACATTCAGCTTTGCCATAGCATCCACAAAAGCATCGAAGTTAAATGCAGAAGCGGCAACAGCCAGAGTGGCCTTCTTGAACTCGGCAAAGATGTCAGCATTGACAGTGTTGAACATGTCAGTACCCATGTGACGAGTGCCGACGGGAACCAGCATGGGATCGATCATAGCCTGCTCGTCGTAGTAATCGAAGCGGTTCTGGGCCATGAGGATCTCGTATTCCTTCTCAGCGTAGCTGACCTCGATGGACTTGGTGTTACCTGCACCCATTGCCAGCTTCTCAGTACCGTCGGTAGCGGTATAGACGTTAATCTTACGCTTCATACCGGCAGTGCCGACCAGGGAATTGTCGACGGTGCAGAAGGTCTGCAAGTTCAGGTGGGAATTGAACTGATCTTCTACCTCATTGGACAGATAGAAATTGTCAAAAATTTTATGCGCCATAATTAATTACCTCCATAAAGTGCTTTGTATTCGTCCGGGTTCTTCTGGGAGAACTCGTAACGTTCTTGTGCGGACATTTTTCTCAGATTATCAAGGGTCATAGCACCATTTGCCTTGTCTCCGACAGGCTTGGTAGTACCCTTCAGGGCATCGGCACGAATCTTCTTTTCGAGTGCTTCCTGATGCTTCTGCTGATAGGAGAACAACTTCTCCATGTCACCGTCCACCAAAGCTACCGCAGCGTCACCGGCCAGTGCTTCCTCATAACCCATCGCAAGGAACTTC
>JAEIGA010002414.1_pt1 | contig 29844 bp, 23 predicted proteins | sample 9270691 | NCBI WGS metagenome assembly JAEIGA01 (sample SAMN17057246, study PRJNA624740) | gut metagenome | biome: biome; isolation source: fecal sample | host: Bos grunniens | place: China: Xizang | collected 2019
GAGCCCGAGGGTCCCGTAACTGAGCCCGATCGTTGGGGTGTTGTTGGTACTATCACTGAGTGGGGTGGCCAGGCTGACCTCTACATGAGCGAGGTAGCTGAGAACCTCTACGTTCGCAAGGGCGTTACTGTTACTGATGCTGACGCGTTCAAGGTACGTTTCAACAATGGTTGGGACATCAACTATGGTGCTGCTGGCGATGCTGAGCCTTTCGCAGTTACTGTAGGCGAGGAGTTGACACTTGTTGCAAATGGTAAGAACCTCTCAGCTCCTGCTGGTACATACGACATCTTCTTCAACATCGTTGACTACAAGATGTGGGTAATGCCCGAGGGTGAGACTCCTGGTGGCATCGAGGTTAAGACTCCTAAGATCTATGCAGATGTTACAGCTACTGGCTGGACAAACTGCAACGCTTGGATTTGGGATGATGGTGGTGCTAACTACACAGGTGGCAATTGGCCAGGTCAGGCACTCGCAACTGAGACTATTGATGGCAAGGAGTATTACGCATTCGACATCACTGAGTTGATTGGTAAGACCGTTAATGTTATCTTCAACAACGGCTCTGAGCAGACTGTAGATATCAAGGCAGTTGAGTTGAACGACAGCGTTATCATCACTCTTACTGAGAAGGGTGGCGACGGCAAGTGGGCTGCTACCGTAAATGGTGAGGCTCCAGTTGAGCCTGAGAAGCCTGCTGAGAACGTATATGGTTTGGTTGGTACAATCAACGGTTGGGCTGCACCAGACATCAAGTTCGAGTCTATGGGTAACGGTGGCTACAAGCTCCTAGGTTACACTATCGCAGCTTCTGAGTCATTCAAGATTCGCGCAAACGAGGAGTGGAACGATGCAGCAAACTACGGTCTTGAGGCAAAGGGTTCGCTCGTTACTAACGAGGCAAACACTCTTATATGCGGTGGTAGTAGCGCTGACATGAGCGTTGCTGCTGATGGCACTTATGATTTCTACTTTTACCCCGAGACTTTGACACTTTACGTTATGGAGCAGGGTAAGACTCCAGATGTAGAGCCTACTCCCGAACCATCTATCTCTTACGGCTTGGTTGGTTCAATCAACGGTTGGTCTGCTCCAGACGTAAAGTTTGAGGCTATTGGCGACGGTGGCTACAAGCTCCTTGGCTATACTATTGCTGCAACTGAGGAGATTAAGATTCGCGCTAACGAGGAGTGGAACGATGCTGAGAACTACGGTCTCGCAGCAGCTGGCACACTCACCACTAACGCAGCCAACACTCTTATCTGCGGCGGCGGTAGCGCAAACATGAAGGTTGCAGCTGATGGTACTTATGACTTCTACTTCTATCCTGCTGAGTTGACACTCTACGTGATGGAGGCTGGTCAGGTTCCTGCACGCTAATTCCTAAATTAATACCACGCGTGCGCTCGTGCGCGTGGTATCCCCTTGGTCGGGCGACTTTGATCGGTCTCCCGACCCCTAACAAAAAAGTGAGAGTATGAAGAAGTTGATTTGGGGCATTGTGCCTATGATGATGCTTGCGGCGGTGGCTTGTGGCGGCGACGAGGAGATAAAGTTCCCCGACGACCAAAACAAGGAGGAGCCCGCGCCCAAACCTGAACCAGAGCCAGAGCCTATACCCGAAGCGGATAAGTTCTATAAGGGTACGACGATGTCGTTTGCATCCTACATGGAGGATCTCGGCTTGGTATATCGCGAGAATGGCGAGGTGGCAGACCCCTATAAATCAGTTAAGGCGCATGGTGCAAACATAGTACGTCTGCAGCTTGACCGCGTGGCATTCTCGGAGATTAATGGTATCACAATCGACTGGCAGCAGTGGGAGCGCGTCGTTGAGGATGCCAAGCGCGCAAAGGCCGAGGGTCTCGACATCATGCTCACGCTAAAGCCCGACTACGATAAATACTCTTCCACTACGGCGCAGCATAACAACATTCCAGAGGACTGGAAGGTATTGGACGAGAATACGCTCGGAGGCGAGTTATACAAGTGGGTCTACGACTCGCTCATTGCGCTGCACAATGAGGGCATCGACCCCGCAATCGTCGCGGTGGGTAACGAGGTAAACATCGGCTTTCTGCTCAACGGTGGTCACGATGGCGCACGCACTGCACGACTGCTGAACTATGGACACAATGCCGTGCGCGACTATGCTCGCGACAGCAATGTGGAGGTACTATCGGCAATACACATAGCCAACCCCTCAAAAATTGGCTATGTCGACACATACAAGGAGGCGGGATGCACCAACTATGACATCATTGCATTGTCGTGGTATCCCGGTACAAACATCGGTCACACGATGGGTTCATACCCCACTTTTAAGGCATTGGGCAAGGCGATGATGGAGAAGCATGGTAAGCGCATCATGGTGCTTGAGACGGCTCACTCCTTCACTACTGGCACGGTAAACGGCAAGTGGATGGGCGACTGGTGCGACAACTCTTACAACTACCCCGACTGGAACGATGCCACCAACGCTGCGAACTACACACCCGCGAAGCAGCGCGCATGGCTCAAGGCTCTGGCGGAGGATGTAAAGGCTGGTGGCGGCATCGGCGTGATAACCTGGGGAACAGAGTCGCTACCCGACCTCTTGGAGGGCAAGGAACAGGGACATGGATTGGGTCTATACACCTACCCTGCTGCATGGGGTTATGGCTCGACATGGGAGAATAACTCATATTGGGACTTCACCAACGACAACAACCTCCACGAAGGTATCGACTGGATGATGGATATAGAATAGGAACACGACAATTAATACTAAAAACTAAATAACATGAAAAGGAAAAATCTACTAATCATGGCTTTGGTGGCTGTAGGAGCAATTGCAGCCTTCTTCTTCATGACTATGAAGTCAGAAGAGACCAGTAATGCAGAGTTCGCACGCGGCAACAGCTTCACTGTGTTGCCCATGAACATCAAGACTGGCACAACACACCACTACCTCACCGACTACTACCCACAGTGGGAGGGTGCTGAGGGTGTAACAACCAACGACGAGCGACTTACGCTCACAGCAACCACCGATAACTGGGCAGAGTTCGACGTTACAACAACTGCTGATGTGCTTGTGTCAACAATCGAGGTTGTACACGACAACGCACCCCTCTCAATCGTAGTGTTGGGTGGCGAGCGCGACACAGCAGGTAGCTACATGTCATCAGTAGGCGTTGAGAATGGTGTTGTTGCCATCGAGGCTACACTCCCCGTTGTGGAGGCTATCGCATTGTGGCAGAACGAGCGCATCGAGGATGTTGTTGTCGATGGCAACCACATCACCGTTGCTATCCCCGAGGTTGCAAACAACTTCGAGCGTTCATCAATCCGCGTATTCGCAGCATCAGAGAATGGTCGTTTCAACGACATTCTCCTTCCCTTGGAGTATGGCAAGGTTGTTACCGAGGCTGAGCAGCTTCGCCGCACCGACCACCAGGCACAGATTCTCTACTCGTTGATGATTGACCGCTTCAACAACGGCAACAAGGCCAACGACTGGAAGATTAACTCGCCAGAGGTATTGGACAAGGTTGACTATCAGGGTGGCGATATCGCAGGTATCACCTCAAAAATTGAGGAGGGCTTCTTCTCAGACCTTGGCATTACCACAATCTGGATTTCACCTATCACACAGAACCCCTACGACGCATGGGGTCAGAACGTAAACCCCGACACAAAGTTCTCGGGCTACCACGGCTACTGGCCTATCTACAGCACCGTTGTTGACAAGCGTTTCGGTACCGATGAGGAGCTTCGCACAATGCTCTCTACAGCACACGAGGGCGAGATGAACGTCATCCTCGACTATGTGGCTAACCATCTGCACATCAACTCTCCTGTATTGCAGGAGCACCCCGACTGGACTACTGAGTTGTACCTCCCCGACGGTCGCAAGAACATTGGTCAGTGGGATGGTGAGACACGCCTCACAACATGGTTCGATGAGCACATCCCAACGCTCGACCTCGAGCGCGAGGAGGTATGTGATCCTATGACCGACTCGGCATTGCACTGGGTGCGCAACTTCGACTTCGACGGCTACCGCCACGATGCCTGCAAGCACATTCCTTTGAACTACTGGCGTATGCTCACACACAAGATGAAGAGCGAGATGCCCGACCGCAACCTCTGGATGATTGGCGAGACATACGGCGACACAGAACTTATCGGCTCATACGTTAAGACAGGTATGATCGACTCACAGTTCGACTTCAACCTCTACCACAACTCACGCGACGTTATCGCAGACCCCAACCAGTCTATGAAGCTTATCGCAGCTACTGTCGAGGAGTCGGAGCGTGCATACGGTTCACACCACACCATGGGTAACATCACTGGTAACCACGACAAGCCACGTTTCATCTCATTGGCAGGTGGCGACATGGCATTGGGCTGGTATGATGACAAGGCTGAGGGCTGGCACCGCGAGGTTGTTGTAGGTGACATGGACAAGGGTCACGCAGGCTTGCAGTTGTTGAAGGCTATCATCTCTACCGTTCCAGGTGTACCATGTGTATATCAGGGTGACGAGTATGGTGTTCCAGGTGCTAACGACCCCGACAACCGCGATATGATGACCTTCGAGTGTGAGAACGACTATCAGGTACGCGAGTTCGAGCAGACTAAGGCATTGTTCCACGCACGCCGCAACTCTGTACCTTTGAACTATGGCGATTTGCGCACACTCTACGTTGATGATGAGGCTTGGGTATTCTTGCGCCACTACATGGGCGACTGGACAATCGTAGCGCTCAACGTACGCACAAACGCGAAGAGTATCGAGGTTGAGCTTCCCGCATTTGCTAAGTGTGGCTCGCTGGAGACAGCTGTTGCTACTGAGGGTGCTGCAGTTAAGTGCCTTGGCGAGGGTAAGCTTGAGGTTACACTCCCAGCATACGGCTATATCATTGCAAACAAATAATTTAATATAAAGTAAACACTATGAAGAAGCTATTTGCACTTGTTGCGTTTGTTGCAACATTGGTAGGTTGTGCTACCACACAGAAGCAGGTGGAGGAGACTACACCTCGCGAGTTCAACAAGTTTAACTCAGTGGTTTATGAGTTGAATATTCGTCAGGCAACCGAGGAGGGTACCTTCGCTGCCGCAGAGAAGTACTTGCCCGAGTTGAAGGAGATGGGTGTAGATATCGTATGGCTTATGCCCGTTAGCCCTATCGGCATCGATGGCCGTAAGGGTACTCTCGGTTCGTACTACTCTATCATCAACTACAAGGAGATCAACCCTGAGTTCGGTACAATGGAGGATTTCGATCGTTTCCTTGCTACTGCACACGACCTCGGTCTTAAGGTTATCATTGACTGGGTTGCTAACCACACATCACGCGATGCTGACTGGTGGAAAGAGGGCAAGAAGGAGTGGTACGTTATGGACGAGGCAACAGGTCTTCCAATTGTAGAGTACGACTGGACAGATATCGCAAAGCTCAACTACAACAATGTTGAGATGCGCGTTGCTATGCTCGATGCATTGAAGTTCTGGATTGAGAAGGGCGTTGACGGCTACCGTTGCGACGTTGCGATGAACGTTCCTGCTGACTTCTGGACAAACGCATGGAAGGAGATCCGCAAGATCAACCCCAATGTATATCTCTTGGCTGAGGGCGAGGAGCAGTGGTTGCACAAGAGCGGCTTCGAGGCTACATACGCTTGGGAGTTCCACCACATCATGAACGCTATGGCGAAGGGTGGCAGCGAGACTAAGAACGTAGCTGGTGACGGCACAATCAAGACTGAGGCTAAGACAGTTGCTGACTTGAAGGAGTACCTCGCACGCGACGACCAGAAGTATCCTGCACCTGCAATGCGTCTTATGTTTACATCTAACCACGACGAGAACTCATGGGCTGGTACAGAGTTCGAGCGCATGGGCGATGCTCACAAGGCATTTGCTGCTCTTACATTCGTATTGCCAAAGAGCCAGCCACTCATCTACACAGGTCAGGAGATTGGTCTTAGCCGTCGTCTTCAGTTCTTCGAGAAGGACTCTATCAAGGAGCTCGTAGATCTTAACTACGGTCAGGAGTATCGTACATTCTATAAGAACCTCTGCTCATTCCGTCACAACAACGATGTTCTTGCTGCTGGCAACGAGGTAGCTCCTATCGTTTACGTTGAGGGCGCTCCTGAGACTGTTCTTGCATTCACACGCGAGAAGGGTGACAACAAGGTTTTGTGTATCTTCAACTTCTCTGCAGAGCCTGCTACACTTAATGTGACTGCTGCCGCTGCTGGTGACTACACATGCGCTTGTGGCGAGGCTAAGAGCTTCGCAGCTGGCGACGTTGTAGAGCTCGAGCCATGGGGCTTCATGCTTTTGGCTAAGTAATAACTAACTTTTGGGGTACGCTGCTCTTTGTTCGGGTGGCGTACTCTCTTTTATTCTAAGGGACTATGACATATAAAAATCCCGAATGGAGCTATTCGGCAGTGCTCTACGAGCTTAACGTAAGACAGCTTACACCCGAGGGTACGTTTGCTGCAGCAATGGAGCGTCTGCCATTTCTACGTTCAATAGGCATCGATGCCATCTGGCTTATGCCCATCTACCCCATCGGTATCGAGGGTCGCAAAGGCTCGCTCGGCTCCTACTACTCTATACGCGACTATAAGGGCATCAACGAGGAGTTTGGCACGGCGGAGGAGTTCCGCAACTTCGTTAATCGTGCGCACGCCCTCGGCATGAAGGTGCTCCTTGACTGGGTGGCAAACCACACGGCACGCGATGCCCGCTGGATTACGGAGCGCCCAGCAGACTGGTACGAGCGCGATGAGCATGGCGTGGCTAAGGTGCCCTGGGACTGGACAGACACAGCGAAGCTCAACTACGCCAACCACGATGTATGGCGCGGACATATCGAGGCTATGCGCTACTGGGTGGAGGAGTTCAATGTAGATGGTTTCCGCTGCGACATGGCGATGCTTGTGCCCATAGAGTTCTGGCAGGAGGCATCCCGAGAGTTACACGCCATAAAGTCAGACATCTTCATGCTGGCAGAGGCGGAAGAGGACAACCTCTTCAACGCGGCTTTCAACATGAGCTATCAGTGGAACATCCACCACATCATGTGCGACATCGCCAAGGGTGCACGCCGTGTGTGGGACTTGCGCAACTCTATACATCATGAGCGCGCTAAGTATCCTCGCGAGGCTATACGCATGAGCTTTACGTCGAACCACGATGAGAACTCGTGGAGCGGCTCGGAGCAGGAGCGCTTTGGCAATGCTCTGGAGGTGATGACGGCAATGACATTCCTTATGCCCTCGACAATGCCCCTTATTTATACAGGTCAGGAGGTGGGCTACAACCACTCATTCGAGTTCTTCGAGCGCGACTTCATCCCCACGGAAGCATACACCGAAAACCGTACTACGGAGCTATATCGCCGCCTTGCAGCGCTCAAACATAGCGAGGCAGCACTTGCTGCGGGAGAGCGCGGTGGCGAGATGATTGAGATTGAGAACAACGCCAAGGATTGCATGATGACCTTCGTACGCGAGGTCAACGGCAGTCGCGTAGTGGCAATCATGAACCTGTCGCCCTACACTATCCATGCTGACTTCAACACGGGCATATACGCCGGCACATACCTCGATGCTATCACGGGTGAGCGCGTAGAGCTAATGAGTCACGTGGATGAGCACATCGCACCATGGAACTACCGCATATTGGTAAAAAAGTAGTAAGACGTCTATGAAAAGAGTTATAACAATTGTAATATTTATGGCTATGACAATCACAGCCATGGCAGCAAAGCCAAAGATTAATGTAAAGCATGTCGAGCCACTATCGTGGTGGGTAGGCATGGAGATGCCGTTGCAGCTTATGATTAATGGCGATGCAATTGCAGAGTGCAATGTGGAGATTTTGCCCGCGGACGCAGGTGTGAAGGTTGCGGCAATCCACAAGGCGGAGAGTCCCAACTACATCTTTGTGGATGTGGCTATTGCCAAGGATGCAAAGGCTGGCGACTACACCTTGCGCTTCACTAACGGCAAGCGCAAGCTCGACTACAAGTACACCATCGCCGAGCGTCGTGAGGGTTCACGTGAGCGCGAGAGCTTCACAACGGCAGACTTCGTGTATCTCATCATGCCCGACCGCTTTGCTAACGGCAATCCCGAGAACGACAACACGGACAACACCGCAGAGAAGGCTGACCGCACAAATCCTGGTCGTCGTCATGGCGGTGACCTCGAGGGTATGATTGCTCACCTCGACTACATCGCCGACCTCGGTGCTACAGCCATCTGGTCAACTCCCCTGCTGCTCGACAACGAGAATGGCGCTTCGTACCACGGCTATTCATGCAGCGACTACTACCTCATCGACCCACGCTACGGTACCAACGAACTCTTCAAAACATACGTCGAGAAGTGCCACAAGCATGGTCTGAAGGTAATCATGGACATCGTGCCCAACCACAGCTCGACATCACACTGGTGGTACAACGACCAGCCATTCGCGGACTGGACACACAAGTGGGATAAGTACACACAGTCGAACTGGACATTCTCAACAAACATGGACTTCAACGCCTCGAAGGCCGACCTCTATCAGATGGAGAGTGGCTGGTTTGACCGCTCGATGGCAGACATGAACCTCGACAACCCATACCTGCTCCGCTACTTCCAGCAGTGGGCTATTTGGTGGATCGAGTACTCGGGCCTCGACGGCTTCCGTGTGGATACCTACCCATACAACGAGAAGAACCCTATGAGTGAGTGGTGTAAGGCTGTGATGGCCGAGTATCCCAACTTCAACATCGTGGGTGAGGTGTGGACATCATCAATTCCTCAGCTCGCATACTGGCAGGGCGGCAACTACAACAAGGATGGCTTCAACTCGCACCTCAAGTCTATCATGGACTTCCCGCTTCACGACGCTATTCGCGCGGCAATGACCGAGAGTGGCAACGCTGGCTGGGGTCAAGGTATGACTCGCATCTATGACGTTGTATCGCACGACTTCGTATATCACGATCTCTCAAACATGATGATCATGGCTGCGAACCACGACACAGACCGTATTGGCGACGTGTGCGAGGGCGATGAGCGCAAGATGAAGATTGTAGCAACGCTACTCTGCACAATGCGCGGTATGCCTCAGATGCTGTATGGCGACGAGCTTATGTTCCGCTCAACAGATCGCTCTAAGGGCCACCCTACACTTCGTGTTGATTTCCCCGGTGGCTGGGAGGGTGACGCTGTAAACCTCTTCAACCACAAGGAGCACAGCGGCGCACAGAAGGAGGTATTCGACCATACGCGCACTCTTATGAACTGGCGCAAGGCAAAGGAGGTAATCCACACAGGTAAGACACTCCACTTCATCGACCGCGACAACACATACGCCTTCTTCCGTTACAACGACGCGGAGGTTGTGTTCGTATATGTGAACAACTCAAACGAGGAGCGCACAGTGCCCTGGACTCGCTATGCCGAGATTTCGGAGGGTCTCACCAAGGGTCGCGACGTCATCAGTGGCAAGAGAGTCGAGATGGATGACCTCAAGGTTGCTCCAATGACATCAATCGTCGTGGAGTTCACACGATAGAGGCTCGTTCTGGTAAAAAAGAGGGATGGTAAAAGATATTGCCATCCCTCTTTCGTGTTTTTGGATTTTTTTTATTAAATTTGTACAACTGAAAAAAGTAAAACCAAAAAACAAATTAGGCTATGAAAAGACTACTACTAACCATTGCACTTGTTGCATCATTTGGTTCACTATCGGCACAACTTCCTGGTAACAAGACGCTTGACGACGCATACAACGTATATATCCAAGCACTTGATGATCAGAAAATTGCCATTGAGAATGTACGCAAAGAGGAGCGCGTAACCATCGAGGCTGCAAAGGCAAATCTTGATGTCGCTCGCAAGGAGTATAACGAGATTAAGGCCGTGAGCAAGGTTACTATCAAGGAGCACAAGCGTATAATCAAAAAGGCTCGAAAGGATATGAAGGAGGCTAAGATGCAGTTTAAGCAGCAGACATCGCGCGCAAAACAGGAGATAGCATCTGCAAAGTCCAACACAAAGGCTGTTATAGAGAGCCACAAAAGCGCAGTAGCAAAGGCCAAGGCTGAGATATCACGCCTCAAGGTCGAGAAAGAGGATAGCGATATAAAGGTCGCTGTGTACTCACTCTAAAACTGTAGAGCATGGAGATACGCGAGTTTGTAGCAAAGTACAGAGAGGCCTTCGGCGATGCTGCACCACTACCCATAGCGTTTGGCTACAGCAACCAACCCGCAACCGAGATTAAGCGACTACCCAAATGTCTGGTAGGTGCTATCAGCAAGGTGCGCGGTGGGGAGTCGCTGACACTCGCCGAGGAGAATGTTATCTGCGGTGGCGGAGGTCTATACACAGCGTTTAGAGAGATGCCCGAGCGTGTGCCCACGTTCGTTTCAGAAGTGGAGCACTACAAAGCATCGAAGGATATGGTCAAAGAGTATGTGCGCAACCTCAACATTGAGATTACGGACAGGCCATACCTCAACTTTGTGCGCATAGACAAACTCCAAAGCTGGGAGGAGGCTGAGGCACTGCTGTTCTTCGCTACGCCCGATATTCTCTCTGGACTCGCCACATGGTCATTCTACGACAACAATGCCGAGGATGCCGTGACCACGAAGTTCGGCTCGGGATGCGCCGCTATTGTCACATTCGCCATAAACGAGCACAGAGCCAATGGCAAGAGGTGTTTCATCGGCTTGCTTGACCCATCGGCACGCCCTCTTGTGGGTGAAAACGAGCTATCGTTTACAATTCCGATGAGTCGCTTTCGCGAAATGCTAACCACAATGGAGGACTCGGCTCTATTCCAAAAGGCATACTCAGTACTGAAAAATCGCATAAACAAGGTAAAATAACAAAAACAATAGTGGCTGTTAACATTTGGTTAACAGCCACTATTGTTTTATTGTCGCTACATTCGCTCCTCGTCGAGCCATTCATAATAGGGATGAGTGCGAAGATGCGAGTTGTAGAACCGCTTCTCGCCCGTCACCTCACGACCTATCCATGGTGGCAGAATAACTGGCTCCAGTTCGTGTTGAAGCTCAATCTCGGCCAGCACCAAACCCCGATTAGGACCATAAAACTCATCTACCTCGATGGTATGACCCGCATAGTCGATATAGAAGCGATCCTTCTCGATAACAGCACCTACAGACAAATCAAGCAAATCGTATGCCTCACCCTTTGTTAACTCCTTCTCCCACTCAACACGCGTGAGACCACCTCTACTCGAAGGCCCCTTGATTGTGAGCCATGCACCATCATCGCTGATGCGCACACGCACCGTGCGGTTGCCCGTAGCAAGGTACCCCTGAATCATATGCGAACGATGATGGGCGAATTCTTTGAACTCGCCCACCACCAGATACTTGCGTTCAATCTCCAAGCCCATATTACATCTCAGGAGCAAACATAGGATCCCATGATGGAAGCATAATTGGCTTCTGTTCCAACAACTTAAGAGTCTCGGCAGGGAAATACTTCTTGTTCACAACAACGCGGAACATATACTCCTCGAACCACTCGTCAGTCATGATGAGGTTGCCCTTCCAGCCTGACTGAGGACCCCAGCTATTCTCAACCATCCACTTCTTTGCATTGCCCTGCTCATCCACATCAACAGCAATAAGTGTCATGGCGTGTGATGAGCCGCTGGCAAACGTGCGTACGCGCTGCTCCTTGTTCATTGGGAACTCAACGCCCATCAACGATGCGTAGTCGAAGTTATTAACGTCGAGAGTACCCTTCTTCGAGAGCAAGAACTTACCAACGTCGCATGAGAAGTACATAGCGGTATTGTCCTTGATAGACTCAATAGCAAGAGCCTTGACCTCCTCGATAGGAAGGTTCAAATATACCCAGTTGTCACCATCATATACGTGACGGTCATACTCAATCTCATAGACCTTGTAGTACTCGCGTGTAGGATCGTTCATAACCATAACGAAATCATTCTCAAGGTCGAGGTCACCGAAATACTCAGCATAGAACGACTTGGGAGTATAGGTCTTGGTATCTACAACATTACCATCCTTGTCGCGACGTGTCCACTCAAACTCTGTTGGAGGCACACCATAGGCACGAACAAGCATTGAATAGATCTCGGTAAGCATCTCTGTCTTGAGAGCTACAGGAGCACGACGATCCTTCTGGTTGCGGAGCTTGAGACCAAACTCACGAAGCTTGAGCGAGATAAGGTTGCCCACCTGTGAGGTGTTGTTAGACTGATAGTTCTCAGGCATAGCCTCCGAAGGCACAACACCATACTTCATAACAAGGTTAGAGACACCCGTAAACTGACCACCATCATTCAATGGGTTCTTGAACAACCACTCCACCTGACGATCCTCCATAGGAAGGTGCTTGGTGTCGATAACAGCCTGCAAGAAGAGGTTAGACTTCTCCAACTGATCATAGAAGAAGATGTAGTTCTGAGACAACTCCATGCCTGCAAGGTTCTGTTCGTCAATCATCTTGGCACGCAACACATTAAGACCTGTGAAGATCCAGCAACGACCCGACTGATGCTGATCGGTGATGCCCTTGGTCTTCACGCGATGCGAGAAGTTGGTGTCGATCATCGCAAGATTGTCGGCGTTTGTAGCAAGCTCCGAAATAGAGTTGAAGGCCAAAGCATTGCGCGCAGCCTTCTCCGCAGCACTATTGGTCTGACCGAGACGAATCTCATTCATCATCTCCTGTGTGATACCACCCTTATCCTGCTGGGCGTTAACTGCGCCAATGGTCATAAATGCCATGGCAAAAGTAATCAGTCGCTTCATAGTAGTTAGTTTTTATTTTATATGTTACAATATTTTACAATGTAATCAAATCTTAAGCACCACAAATATAGGCAAAATTTTATTAATTACACCCCTGAAATGTGGCATTTCAAGCAATTTTATGTATATTTGCGCGAATATTACACCTCTTTGGGAATATAATCAGAGGTGAGGTAGGTTAATTGAACATAATAGTAATATAAATAAAAACAAAATATAGCGATGTCTAAGATGAGATTCCTACAACTTGCAACTCTTGTCTCAATGCTCCTTCTGGGCGCATGTAATGCACAACGCAATGTCCTATATCTTCAGGACGTAGAGAGCGGCTCTGAGATTGTACTGCCCGACAACTACATCATGCGTCTCAAGCCACTCGATCAGGTAACAATGATTGTTAACAGCAAAACCCCTGAGCTGGCTACTCCATTCAATTCATCATCGAGCTACAACTCGCTCTCGGGCAGCTACACAAGCACAAGTTCAACCGTAAACAACCTTCAAGTGATGACCATCGACGAGAAGGGATTTATCACCGTGCCAATCATCGGTAAAATCGAGTGTGCCGGCATGACACGCGACGAACTGGCAACAGAGATCGAGAAGCGCATCGTCGAGGGAGGCTACCTCGCAGACCCTCAGGTAAACATCCGATTTGCAGAGCTTAGCATATCGATAATCGGTGAGGTGAACAAGCCCGGCCGCTACGATATCCTCAAGGACCAGATCACAATATTTGAGGCTCTGGCACTGGCTGGCGACCTTACAATCTATGGTAATCGTGAGAATGTTGCCGTGGTGCGCGAGAAGGATGGCAAGAGCATAGTAACAAAGCTCGACCTTCGTTCAAGCGATGTATTCTCATCGCCATGTTTCTATCTCGAGCAGAACGACATCGTCATAGTGAGCCCCAATAAGTACAAGGCTGCAACAGCAGAGATTAACCAGAATCGCTCTTTCTGGATATCATTAGCCTCTACGACGATTTCACTCGCCACACTCGTAATCACAATTTTAAGAAAGTAATAAAGCACGAAACAACAATATGTCACAGCAATTTGAGGATACACGCGAAATTGCCAATACCAATGTTCGCAAGTTTGGAGTCTATGACTTTCTGCGTCTGACGCTACCAAATTGGTATTGGTATCTGGCATCTTTGGCAATATTCGTTGCTGGAGCAATGCTTTACATCAAGAGCACCCCAAAAGAGTACACTCGTAAGGCAACCGTACTTGTAAAGGACTCGCGCAAGGGTTCTGCATCGGAGATGGTGGCCTTCAGCGATATCATGGGTGGTATCGGTCGTCGCTCGGTGGATAATGAGGTTCACATTTTCAAGTCGCGCAGACTAATGGAGAGCGTCGTTAAGCGCTACGACCTCACCACACGTTACACGTCTGAGGGCAAGCTGCTCACAACAGACCTCTATGGTCGCAGCCCAATGCTTGTGAAGTTCACCGATGAGCACAACGATGCAGTCGGCTCGTTTAAATATCAGGTAGACCAGGAGAGTGGCATGGTGTGCGTTAACGATTTCAAACTCAAAGATATAGAGGATGAGATTGCATTCAGCGCCAAGGTGATGCCTGGTGATACTATCGCTACACCTCTCGGCAACATCACCTTCATCTCTACGCCATACGCAGACTCGAAGACGAAGGTATCTGTAACGAAGATGCCTCTGAACTCCGTGGTGGAGATGTATCGCAAGATGTTACAATGTGAGATTGCCGACAAGCAGTCCTCTGTAATCAACCTCTCGATGACAGATCAGTCACCTCAGCGTGCCGAGGATGTCATCAACGGCATCATCGAGGCGTATAACCTCGATGCCATCAGCGACAAGCAGGAGATATCTCGTCTTACCGAGCAGTTCATCAACGATCGACTTGCGACACTCGGCGAGGAACTTAACATCGCAGATGACGAGGTTGCAGAGTACAAGACATCAAACCGTTTGTACAGCCCTGCAAACGAGGCAGCGATAAGTGCAGAGGAGATTCAGCAGCTGAAGAAGAACGCACTGTCGCTGGAGGCAAACCTCGAGATGGCAAAGTATATCCTTAACTACATCTCTGAGGAGGGTTCAGAGCTTCGCCTCATTCCTGCATCTACCGCCCTTGCAAGTGGTGCATCAGTTGGCCTCTCGACACAGATTGAGGGCTACAACCGCGACTTGCTGGAGTACAGCCGTCTGTCACAGGACAATCAGCCAAGCAACCCTATTCTTGTAGATCTCAAGGCGCAGCTTATAGCCATGCGCGCCACTATCATATCTTCACTTGACTCCCACATCGAGACCCTCAAGTTGCAGATTGAACAGATTAACCGCGAGCAGCTAAAGGCTGACAACCGCATGGAGAATTCACCTCAAAAGGAGCGTGAGTTGCTCTCAATCGTGCGCCAGCAGAAGGTTAAGGAGGAGTTGTACATCTACCTTCTTACCAAGCACGAGGAGAATGCCCTTACAGGTGCTACAGCAGAGAGTAATGCCCGCATAATTGACACAGCATATGGTAGCGACACTCCCGTGAGCCCACGCACATCATACATCTGTTTGATTGCCATAATAGCGGGATTGATAGTCCCCTTCGTGATTATATACCTGCTTGATCTTCTCAACACAAAGGTGTACTCACGACGTGATATCGATGAGTTTATCACAGCGCCATTCCTTGGTGATATTCCACAGTACAACGGCAAGGTTGATAGAGATATAGTTGTGAAGGAGGAGAGCCGCGACTCGGTAAGTGAGGCATTCCGAATGCTGCGTGCAAACCTCGGTTTTATGTCGGTATCGAACAACGTGAATGTAATCATGCTCACATCATCGGTACCTCATAGCGGTAAGACATTCGTATCTACCAACCTCGCAGTTACCCTCGCAGCAACAGGAAAGAGCGTTGCCCTTGTCGATCTCGACCTTCGTCGTCGAACTCTGTCAAAGCAACTCGGACACCGCAACGACCGACGTGGTATAACAAGCTACCTGGCAAACAAGATTAACTCTCTCAACGATATAATCATCAAGAATGAGATCGAGGGTGTAGATGTTATTATCGCTGGACCACAGCCACCAAACCCTGCCGAGATCCTTATGTCAGAGCGCATGAAGGAGTTCATCCAGGAGCTTCGCTCACGCTACGACTACGTCATCATAGATAGCGTGCCTGCACTTGCTGTGGCAGATGCAGTGGTTATCGACCCACTTGTTGACCTTACGCTATATATCATTCGCCATGGCAACCTCGATCGTCACCACTTGCCCGATATCGAGCGTCTGCACAAGGAGAAGCGCATCCACAACATGGGTGTTATCTTTAACGGCGTGAAGCAGTCTAAACATGGCTATGGCTACGGTTATGGCTATGGCTACGGTTATGGCTATGGTTATGGATACCACAGCGATGACGAGCAGAGCACCGTAAAACGACGCTTCAAGAAGATTTGGTCACTATTTAAAAAGCACTAAACAATGGGTAAAGAGAGGGGGTATATCATCGCCGTTGACTTTGACGGCACATGCGTTGAGCACGACTACCCTGCTGTGGGCATGGATGTCGAGGGTGCTGTGGATGTACTACGCGCACTCAATAAACGCGGACACCGCATTATTCTGTACACCATGCGCTCGGGCAGTAAGCTTGATGCTGCAATCAAGTGGTTTAGCGACCGTAAGATTGAGCTTTGGGCTGTTAACCGCAACCCCGAGCAGGAGGAGTGGACATCATCACCCAAGGTCTTTGCCGACCTCTATATCGACGACTCGGCTCTCGGCTGTCCTATCATGTTCATAGATGGTGTACGCCGCCCTGTTGTCAAGTGGGCAAAGGTGCGCACACAGCTTGAGTTCGATGGACTCTTGTAGAGACAATAGTCATACACGAACAACAGTTCATACGAAAGGCTACCCAACGCATGGGTAGCCTTTTTTACGGAGTATTACGACACCCGCTATAACGATAAAATGGGCAGAATGGAGTGTATAGTTACTACAACCCATTCAGCCCAATGGCTTAGTATTGCCACACAGGTCCAAGTGACAATTTATGATGCGAGCTTACAATACTTACGATACATTCGCATAACCTCGTTGACATAGTTCACAGTTTGACTGCTGCCTGTGAAGCGGCCACTCTGAACAATATCCAACTCATAGTAGGCAGGATCCGACTTCTTGATTAGATAGTCACGCACACTATCCCATGAGTTAGGGTTAGCACCCTCGCTACGCGCAAGACGACGCGCATCAAGAACGTGTCCTATACCTGCGTTATAGCTTGCAAGAATAATGCTCAATCTATCCTCAACAGGTGTAGATGCAGGCATTCGGAGCATAGTGTCGAGCTCCGAAAGAAGCATACCAGCAAGGCGCACATTGGTCTCAGTATCGTTGATACTCTCAACTGGTACATTAAAGTGTCTGGCGACTACGGGGCGTATCTGCATGATACCCATAGCTCCCTGATTTGACTTAAGGTTCTCAATAAAGCGCGATTCACTATAGGCAATAGCACTCATAAATCGCCAATCCAGACCCTCCTCTTCGCCGACCTCACGCATAATGGGGTCAAAGCAAGAGATAATACAAGGCTCGATAACCGTCTCGGCTGGAGCCTTCGATTCGTCAGCAGTCTCGTCGATATCTACCACAGCGTAGTAGTTGTAGGTGAAAGTGTGAGACTGACCCAACGTCGATTCATACGCCACAAGCATAGTGACTGACAGAACCACAAATAAGAACTTTTTTAACATTGTTTAGCAGTTTGTGGGCTGCTATACGGGTGTAAAACGCGCCGTCGTTAGTCGTAGAACGACCACGAAATACCAAACTTGAACATTCGAGGGTTCAGCGGGTAGCGAGCAACCTGGAAGGACTCACCATTGCCAAACAAATTCTGGTTCAAGTGCTGAAGTTTCAGCAAGATACGCATACGCTTCCATTTTGCCGACACAAACGCATCGAGGTATGGATAGTTACCAATCTTAACCTCGCGCTGATTGTAGAAGACCGAGAGTGCTGGATTGTAGCCAGGAGCATAATACTCCGTGTTGAAGCGACCATCCAAGCCAATCTGCACACGTAGCACGTCGCGCTTTACCCAAAACTCATAGTAGTAGGATAGGTAAGCGCTGACCGTAGGTACGGGAAGCACATGTTCATCGGACGTGATTTGCACCAATGCCCTGTGATCGAGATGGAATCCCGCAATGCGGAAATCCTTACGAGCATACAAACTCGTGAGGCTAACAGTGCCAGAGTGCTGCGCTACATGGCTATCTTCGCCGTAGTAAATCATATTGCTCAACACACCCTGCCATGCCCCGATTTCGAGCGCGATATCGGGTACCGAGAAGTTAACCTCGAGGCGAGTTTCAGACTCCTTATTGAAGGAGTTAAACCACACATAGTGATTTGAGAATAGATTCTCGTGCCAGTAGCCAGGCGAACGGAGCTCCTGACGGAAGCGTCCGGTGAGAATCAGGGGATGTTCACGAATGAAGGCGCGGAGGGTGATCTCTGCACCCGCCGACAAGTCTCCACTACGATAGCCCGAGGGATGATACTTAGCATCGGCTCTCCACTCGGCATATCGCTTAATCATACCACTCGCCGCACCATATACATACCACGACGAGCGTTTGTCACGAGTCATATCACCGCGGAGGTAATCCGAAAGGCGGAGATATGAGTATGTGTGTATATCGAAGCCCACACCACCATCGATGGTTGATACCACACCATAGCGGTCCCAGGGCTGCACCTGTACAAATATTTTATTAGATATAAGTCGCTCAGATATCGAGTCACGCGTAACATCGGGGTTGATAAACCAATCGTCGTAATACTCGTGCGTAGTAGGCAAATAATTACCCTCACCGTCGTGGTCACCACGCTCGTTGGTATATGATGCACGCTTGTCGGTATAGACCTTAGACCATGTGTTGTACTCGAACTGATGACCCACATATACTGCCGAAAGGTCAGCAAGCGAGAAGTCATACTCCGTTACACGCTCCAAGGGGATTGCAAATGCCTGCTTAACGAGCAATGCGTTATTACGATATTTGTTGTGTGCCTGTGCCGATGCGAGTCGCATAGGAACACCCGAAGGCATCTCAAATACCGTATCGGCAATAGCCCACTCACCAACAACACCACCATTCTCGCGCGCATCAACCATATTGTTCATGTATGCTGCGTGCACCGAGTAACGCTTGCCTGTGTGAGCAAAACCCAGCGAGAGTGCATGGTTCTTTGTGCGCTGCCAATCATAGCGACCCATAGTGCTGCGAGCCTTATAGTTAAGGTTAGCAGATGTCGAAGGGTTGATATTCTGCGAGTGGACAAGCTCAAGGTGCTCCTCACGATAGCGCTTCTGTCCCGACTCCAGATATGTCAGGTTGGTGAGAGGATCCTTTCCATTATAGAATGGCACGTTATCTACGCGGGCAGTATAGGCATCGTAGCTCTGCGCAAACGTAAAGTCGTGATCCTGATTACGGTCGAACCAGTTTATGGGCTGCGACGACTGACCCAAGCCACCGAGAGCCATGTCACCCACGCCCTTGCGATAAAATACATAATCGATACGCCAATCGGCAAGCGTAGTGTCTAGCGGCATAACCTCCACGCGATTGTAGTAGCGGTCAACATTCCACTTCCAGTTGGGCAAAGCACGAACCGTATCGTTGAAATAGTACGACTCCAAGGGGCGACGCTCACGCTTCTTTCTCATTTCGGTGGTATCGGTCTCGCTCATACCCTCTTCGCCCTCCATGCCCATACCCTCCATGCCGGGTATGCCGGGGCCCATCATACCGGTATTCTCGCCGTTACGCTGTGCACGAGCCATTGCGGCAGCATCAAGCTGTGCGTACGACACTTCGGGCAGCATCAATGCCACCACGAAAGCCACAGCCATGAGTATCAACCGCATATTTTTCATCTTCACTATCCAGTTATTTCTTAATGCGACGCACAATGTGCATCGTGAGTGAAATCACAATATATAAAACGATAATTGCGAGCACCGAGTATGCAGGCACACAAATAATCATTGCGAGCGATGCTACAATAAATCCGTAGCGAAGCTCGTTACCCTTAATGCCAAAGCTCTTGAACTTGAGTGCAAACATCCTTACTGGGCTGATAAGCAAGAGTGCCGCAACAACCGAGATAACCAGGATAAGTTCCTGACACAGTACAATTCGACCCGTCTCAGCAAGCACAGCCAACGACATGAGCATAAGCGCATTGGCAGGCGTAGGCAAGCCCTCAAACTCCGTAGTCTGTGTGGTATCGATGTTAAACTTGGCAAGACGCAACACCGAGAATGCTGCAATGATGAGCACCACATACTTCAACCAACCCATAACCTCGGGGTTAAGATTGAAATAGGACGATGAGCCAACGTAGAGGTCATACATCACGATTGCGGGAGCCAGACCGAAGGTGACATCATCGGCAAGCGAGTCGAGCTGAACACCGAGTGGAGAGGTCTGCTTGAGGAGTCGCGCAGCGAAGCCATCGAGGAAATCGAACACGGCAGCTGCGACGATAAGCCAGAAGGCTGTTTCGTACGCATGATATACGAGCGTGAAGATGATAGCAACGCAACCAGACAACAAATTAGCCAAAGTAAGCATATTTGGCACGGTGAACAGTCTAATTTTCATATTGTTACTCATCTCATTAATTGGTTTTAGCGGGTATATTATCGTTAAAAACAGACCCAAATATTTTGCAAAGATACAAAAAAATTTTATCTTTGTGTAAATTTATTAAATTTAACTCTCAAAAAAGCACTTTTTTTAGCGATGAATAGCAACCGATACTGCGTGATTATGGCTGGTGGCGCTGGCACCCGCTTTTGGCCAATGAGCCGACAGAGCTGTCCAAAGCAGTTTTTGGACATCCTGGGAACGGGCAAGTCGTTCATCCGACATACATACGAAAGATTTAATAATATTATTCCAAAAGAGAACTTCATTGTGGTGACCAACAGACGCTACAAGGAGTTAGTAATGGAGCATATTCCAGAGATTGACGAGAGACAGATTCTATGTGAGCCAATCGGTCGCAACACAGCTCCATGTATTGCTTATGCGGCATACACTCTGCAAAAGATTGACCCCAATGCAGAGATGATAGTAACACCAGCAGACCATTTGATACTCAACGAGGTAGAATTTATGTCAATAGTAAATCAGGCGCTTGACTTCATCAAGGACAACAACGTCCTGATGACCATCGGCATAACCCCTACCCGCCCCGAGACTGGCTATGGTTACATCCAGCGCACCAATAACAACAAGATATGTAAGGTCAAGTGTTTTACCGAGAAACCCAACCGCGAAATGGCGGAGGCATTTTTGGAGTGTGGTGAATTTTTGTGGAACTCTGGAATCTTCATCTGGAAGCTCGGTGACATACTCAATGCCATAGCAGAACACCTGCCCGAGCACAATGCACTATTCGCCTCAATAGCCGACAAAATAGGCACAGACGAGGAGGAGGCTGCAATAGAAAAAATATTTTCGGAGTGTCGCCCCATAAGCATCGACTATGGCGTCATGGAGATGGCCAACAACGTACACGTCATCAATGGCGACTTCGGATGGAGCGATGTCGGCACTTGGGGCTCGGTGTATCAAAACATGCGCAAGGATCGTTATGCCAACGCCTACAACGACCAGCAGGTCTATGTTTACAACACCCGCAATACCCTCATATCGCTGCCCAAGGAGAAGGTAGCCGTGGTAAACGGACTCAAGGATTATATCGTCGTTGATACAGACGACGCGCTGCTGATATGCCCTATGAGCGATGAGCAGAACATCAAGACATACATCGAAGAGGTGCGCTTCGCCACAGGCGACAAACACATTTAGGCTACCTGCAAATATCCATAACCTACAAAGACTCATGCCGCGAAATAGCAGCATGGGTCTTCTATTTTTTCGGATTGTCAATAACTTTTCATAAATAGTGACATAACGCCGTTTATTTCTATGAAATAATTTATATTTTTGCCGCGTTAAGTTAGGTGGAACATGCAAACTCACAAACCGAGATAAGAATTTTGAGTATTGGCATGGTCATAGCAACAGGAAAATAAAGAGAAAAACAACAAAATATGAAGAAGAACGAAAAAGATTTTGACGAGATTGCTCTCACGCCCGAACTATTCGACGGCAAGCATCAGGTAATACCCATCATATCGGGTGGCGAGGACACCATCGAGGATGTTAAAATTCCCGAGGTACTCCCCATCCTCACACTACGCAGCTCTGTGATTTTCCCAGGCTCGGTAACCCCTATCACCGTTGGTCGCGCCAAGTCTATCGCACTTGTACGCGCCGTAGATGCCGACGGAGGCATCCTCGGAGCAGTGCTTCAGGTAGATAGCAGCGTGGAGGACCCACAGCCCGACGATATGCACAAAATCGGCACCTCGGCACGCATCCTCAAAATCCTCGATATGCCCAATGGCAACCTTACGGTAATTCTTGCGGGTCTCGACAAGATTGAGGTGGGCGAATACACAACAACACAGCCCTACTTCAAGGCTACGGTAACACCAATTCAGGACTCGACACCCGACACCAAGAATGTTGAGTTCACAGCCCTCGTGGAGTCTATCAAGGAGGTGGCATTGAACATCATCGACATATCATCGTCAATGCCCAAGGAGGCGGCATTTGCCATCAAGAACCTCGACTCAAGTCGTGCCATCATCAACTTCATCTGTACGAACATGGATCTTACGGATGATGACCGCCAGCACCTTCTTGAGGCACCAGGTCTCCTTGCCCGTGCACGCCGTTTGCTCGAGATATTAGTGCGCGAGCAGCAGCTCGCAGAGCTCAAGAGCGAGATTCAGAGCCGCGTGAAGCAGGATATCGACAAGCAGCAGCGCGACTACTACCTCCAGCAGCAGGTGCGCGTAATTCAGGAGGAGCTGGGCGACAGCGTTGATGCCGACATCGAGCGTCTGCGCGAGGAGGCGAAGAAGAAAAAGTGGTCAGAGGCCACAGCTGCCCTCTTTGAGAAGGAGGTGTCGAAGCTCGAGCGCCTCAACCCATCTATTGCCGAATACTCGGTGCAGATTAACTATCTGCAACTGATGCTCGACCTTCCATGGGATGAGATGACCGAGGACAGACTCGACCTCAACCTTGTGCGTGAGCAGCTGGACAAGGATCACTTCGGTCTTGACGAGGTTAAAGAGCGACTCCTGGAGCACCTCGCCGTAATCAAGCTCAAGGGCGACCTCAAATCCCCCATCCTCTGCCTCTATGGTCCTCCGGGAGTTGGTAAGACATCGCTCGGCAAGTCTGTAGCCGATGCTCTTGGTCGTAAGTTTGGTCGCATCTCGCTCGGTGGCTTGCATGACGAGTCGGAGATTCGCGGTCATCGTCGCACATATATCGGTGCTATGCCCGGTCGTATCATCGAGACAATCAAGCGCTGCGGTGCGTCAAACCCTGTCATCATCCTCGACGAGGTGGACAAGGTGTCACGCTCGAACCATGGCGACCCATCAAGCGCACTCCTTGAGGTGCTTGACCCCGAGCAGAACACAACTTTCCACGACAACTACCTCGACACGGAGTATGACCTCTCGAAGGTATTGTTCATAGCTACGGCTAACAACGTAAACAATATATCATCGGCTCTGCGTGACCGTATGGAGATGATTAACATCCCAGGTTACATCCTCGAGGATAAGGTTCAGATTGCACGCAAGCACCTCATCTCGAAGCAGTGTGAGGCTCACGGCATCACCAAAGAGCGGTTTGACATCACCGACGAGGCTATCGTGCAGATTATCGAGGACTACACTCGCGAGTCGGGCGTACGTACCCTCGACAAGATGATTGCCAAGATGGCACGTAACCGCGCCAAGGCCGTAGCCTTCGGCAATGAATACACCACAACCGTAGATAAGCAGAGCGTCGAGGAGATGCTCGGCAAGCCTAAGTTCCACAATGACCGCTATGACATTGCAGGCATGCGCGGCGTGGTAACAGGTCTCGCATGGACCGAGGTGGGTGGCGACATCCTCTACATCGAGTCTATCCTAACACCTGGCAAGGGCAAGCTCAACCTCACAGGTAATCTCGGCGATGTGATGAAGGAGTCGGCAACAATCGCCTACGAGTGGATTATGGCACACCATGCAGAATTGGGCATCGACAAGAAGATGTTCGAAGAGTGGGATCTGAACATTCACGTTCCAGAGGGTGCAGTACCCAAGGATGGTCCATCGGCAGGTATTACAATGGTGACATCCATCGCCTCTACATATACAGGTCGCGAGGTCAAGGAGCGCATCGCTATGACTGGCGAGACAACACTTCGCGGTCGTGTGACTGCCGTAGGTGGCATACGCGAGAAGATCCTCGCAGCAAAGCGCGCAGGCATCACCGAGCTTATCCTTTCGGATGAGAACCGCAAGGATATCGAGGAGATCAAAGAGGAGTACCGCGAGGGACTAACCTTCCACTACGTAAGAACCAACGACGAGGTGCTTCGCCTTGCGTTAAAATAAGATTGTGATGCGTATTGCAGCCATCATACCAGCACGCTATCACTCTACACGTCTTCCCGCCAAGCCCCTACAAAAGCTTGGCGGCAAGAGCATTATAGAGTGGGTATATCACGCCGTTAAAGCTGTCATCGAGGATGTTGTGGTAGCAACGGATGATGTGCGCATTGCCGAGGAGGTTGAACGCTTTGGCGGTTGCGCCATAATGACATCGGAGGCTCACCGCTCAGGAACAGACCGCTGTGCCGAGGCACTCACAAAAATGGGTAGCGACTACGACATAGTGGTAAACGTACAGGGTGACGAGCCATTTATTCGCAGAGAGCACATCGAGGCTCTCATAGAGTGTTTCAACAACCCCGAAACGGAGATTGCAACACTTGCAAAACCCATGACAAGTGTGGAGGATGTGGCCGATATGCAGAACCCCAATAGCGTGAAGGTGGTAACCGACCTTCGAGGTCGTGCACTCTACTTCTCGCGTGCGGCAATCCCCTATCAGCGCGATGTGGAGCAGTCGGAGTGGTCGAAGCACCACACCTACCTCAAGCACATAGGAGTATATGCCTTCCGCGCACAGACACTGAAGGCCGTAACGTCACTCGAAACCTCATCGCTGGAGCAGACCGAGAAGCTGGAGCAGCTGCGATGGCTCGAACATGGCTACTACATAAGCGTGGCTAAGACGCCATACGCCACGATGGGCATCGACACACCAGAGGATTTGCAGCGCGCAGAGGAGATGCTCACGAAGGCTTAATTGACACAACAACAGCGCAATGACAACACCAACGATAATAGCGGGACCATGTGTCATCGAGCCAAACGATGTGCTCGATGAGGTGGCACGCCACATAGCCGAACTAAATACCACGCTCGGCACAGACATCGTGTTGAAGGCCTCATTCGACAAGGCCAATCGCACATCTATCGCATCGTATCGCGGTGTGGGCATGGAGCAGGGACTTCAGATGCTTGCCGACATGAAGAGCCGCTATGGGTTGCGTGTAACAACCGATATACACGAGGCATGGCAGGCCGAGATCGTGAGTGAGGTGGCAGACATAGTGCAGATACCGGCACTGCTATCCCGCCAGACAGACATTATCGCAGCAGCAGCACGCCACGCCAAGGTTGTAAACATCAAGAAGGGACAGATGCTCTCCGGAGAGGATATGCGCCACGCCTATACCAAAGCCATGGAGAGTGGAGCGAAGGAGGTATGGCTCACCGAGCGCGGTAATATGTTTGGTTACAACAACCTCGTTGTGGACCTTCGCAACATAGCCATCATGCGCGGGATTGCACCAACCGTAATCATGGACTGCACACACTCAGTGCAGCGTCCAGGAGGCAACGGCACACAGAGTGGTGGTGACAATATATATATCGAGTCGATGGCACTTGCAGCGAAGGCTTTTGGTGCCAATGGCTACTTCTTCGAGGTGCATCCAACACCCGAAAAGGCGTTGTGCGACGGACCTAACTCACTACACATAGACAAACTAAAAGCTCTCATCGAGAGACTTATACAATAGAACAATGACTATCGAACGAGAAAACATACTCGATATCGGTCGCGACACCATAGCTTCCGAGATCAGGGCTCTCACAACGTTACACAGCCTGCTCAACGACACGTTCGCTGAGGCTGTTGAGACTATAATCAACTGCCGCGGAAGGCTCATAATAACGGGACTGGGCAAATCGGGACATATTGCGCGAAAGATTGCTGCCACACTAACCAGCACAGGTAGTCGTGCGATATTTCTGCACGCAACCGAAGCCCTGCATGGCGACCTTGGTATAATCTCATCGGACGATGTTGTGATAGCACTCTCATACTCGGGCGAAACAGAGGAGGTTATCCGCGTGGCCGATTATGTCATAGCGAACAACATCACCCTCATTGCCATAACGGGCAACGAGACCTCAACACTCGCCAAGCGTGCACATATTGTCCTTAACACGCACGTCGAGGAGGAGGGTTCGATACTTGACATCGTACCAACATCATCTACCACGGTGCAACTTGCCATGGGTGATGCAATAGCCGCAGCACTCATGCGAGCCAATAATTTCCACGCAAACGACTTCGCACGTGTACACCCAGGAGGCTACATCGAGAAGCGCATCAAGGAGTCAAACATAGAGTAATAAACCATATCAACCATGAGGCTACAAGAGTATATCGCAAAATTGGAGGCCGCAGGAGAGCTTCAGCGCATCAGCGCGAAGGTAGATCCTCGCTTTGAGATTACCGAGATCACGGACCGCATATCAAAGAGCGAGGGCGGCGGCAAGGCACTTCTCTTCGAGAATACAGGCACCGACTACCCCGTACTGATGAATATGATGGGCTCGGATAGGCGCATGGCGATGGCTCTCGGGGTCAATGAGTTGGGCGATATATCGAAGCGCATAGATGATATGCTCAAGGAGGTGATGACTCCCAAGAGTACTATCATGGATAAGCTACGTATGCTGCCCCTTCTGGCCGATATGGCAAAGTGGTTCCCCAAGAAGAGCAACTCGCGCGGCGAGTGTCAGGAGGTGGTGTGGCGTGGTAAGGATGCAGACCTCTCAAAGTTCCCAATCCTTACCTCGTGGCCCGCAGATGGCGGTGCCTTTATCACCCTGCCCATGGTATGCACCAAAGACCCTGAGACAGGAGTCCCCAACATGGGTATGTACCGAATGCAGGTGTTTGACAACCACACAACAGGCATGCACTGGCATCGCCATAAAACTGGCGCACGCCACTACGACGGCTACAAGCGTATGGGCAAGCGTATGCCCGTCAGCGTAGCGATTGGAGGCGACCCCGTTTACGCATACTCAGCAACAGCACCCATGCCCGACAATATGGACGAGATGCTGCTTGCGGGCATGCTGCGTCAGAGACCCGTCAAGATGGTCAAGTGTCTGACAAATGATATATGGGTGCCAGCCGACTGCGACTTCGTGCTTGAGGGATATGTGGACCCAACCGAGCCACTCACCGTGGAGGGCCCCTTTGGTGACCACACGGGCTTCTACTCGCTCACCGACCTCTATCCACGTTTCCACATTGAGGCTATCACATCACGCCGCGACGCTGTTTACCCCGCCACCATCGTGGGCATACCACCCATGGAGGATGCCTATATTGCCAAGGCTACCGAGCGCATATTCCTTGCGCCAATACGCCTTGTCATGCAGCCCGAGGTGCGCGACCTCTATATGCCTATGGAGGGCACGGCACACAACCTCGCATTCGTATCTATCGCCAAGCGCTATGCGGGTCAGGCATCGAAGGTTGCACAAGGCTTGTGGGGCGCAGGTCAGATGATGTTCAACAAGTATATGCTCATTGCGCCCGAAGAGTGCAACATACGCTCGAATAGCGAGATATGCCAGCTTCTGCGCCGCGTAGATTTCAGCCGCGACCTTATACCCTCGGAGGGTATTCTTGATGTGCTCGACCACACGACACCTACACTCGGATATGGAGCAAAACTCGCAATAGACCTCACCAACATAGACCCCACCGCAGAGGCAGCGACACCATCTGTTCCCGACGAGATGGCTGCTGCGGGCGGCATAGCACACACCAACTGTGAATACCTCGAGTCGTTAGGACTTGTGGTTGCGTATGCCGAAAGCGAGTGGCGCGAGAGGATAGATATAGATGAGTACCTCAACGCCAATGGCATGGCTGATGTAAAGTACGTTGCTATCTTCGATAATGGAGCAATCGATATGTCGGCAGGCGACCTCCTATGGATTGCCGCAGCAAATACCGACCCTAAGCGCGATATAGAGATTAAGCGCGGAACGATGATAATAGATGCACGCTCAAAGCGCCCAGGGTATGGCGACAATCCAAGCCGCTTCCCCAACGTTGTTACATCGTTACCCGCAACAATGGACCTCGTAGACAAGAGGTGGAATGAGTATGGTATTAATGAGTTCATAGAGTCCCCATCACGCCACTATCGTAAATTGTGGCTTAGTGACGAGGCGCAGTGGTAGAGTCACATGAAGGATAGCCTCAAGCAGAACATACGCGGCATGATACTGCTGCTGCCGCTTATCGCAGCCATCATACTTCTTATTATGGTGGCACGTCCTGCTGACCGTTACTCCACACCTGAACCACATGATGAAACCATAGTTGCTGAGGTTGCAGATACAACACTTTCAATGCCCACACTGCGTGAGTTCGACCCCAATACCGCCGACTACCGCACACTCATAGAGGCTGGTGTACCACGCGATATTGCCGTGGCCATAATACGCTGGCGCGAGGCGGGCAAGGTATATCGCATAAAGGAGGATCTGGCTCTATGCTACAACATGACCGACTCGTTGTACTTCGTGCTGGAGCCATATATAATAATAGGTAAGGAGTATCAGTACGAGAAGCGAAATAAAACGGGTAATGCTACGAAGAGCGAAAGACCAGCCATCACTGCCACGCTTGAACCATTCTCACTCGACACCGTAACGGCGAGCTACCTCCGCACCATAGGCTTCACGGCACGACAGGCAGATCTTGTAATCAGCTACCGCGACATGATTGGCGGTTATCGCACATTTGAGGAGTTCGAGGAGTGTTACTCCGTAGATTCAGCAATGGCTGCGAGGCTTCGACCATACGTTATCTTTCCCGCGCGAGACACCCTCACAAAGCAAAAATATGAGCGCATAACCTACCCGATAGACATCAATAGTGCGGACTCGGCAACGCTTTGCAGAGTATCGGGCATTGGTCCAAAGAGTGCCTCACACATACTCTATTATCGTGAATTATTGGGTGGATACTACTCCGTAATGCAAATTTCGGAGCTAAAAGTAGTTACAAATGAAAATTTTCAAAGAATTTTACCACAAATTTGCTGCGATAGTGCTAAAATTAAAAAAATAAATATTAACTTTGCGACCTCGAAAGAGTTGGAGGTTCATCCATATGTATCGAACCGAATGCTCAGAAAGATTATTAACCACAGAGAATTGAAAGGAGGTTGGAGTAAATTAGAAGAGATGATTGAAGATAACATATTTTCAGCGGAGGAGGCAATGCGTATTGCACCCTATCTCGATTTTCGCGCCACGCAGAATCCGTAAGGAGGCGAGGCACAACCACCGAGTAAATTTCCGATTGATACCGCCCGAGGTTGCAAGGCAATCAGAGGCAATAGCGTGACAGGTCGCACCAGAACAGACCTCAGAGTCATCCGCAAATGACAGGGAGAATCACCCTCAACATGATTTGGGAGCGGGCAAGCCCAATTAGATGCCCACAATAAAACAGAGAATAACTTAAAAAAAGAATAAGATTATGATTATCATGCCCGTTAAGGAGGGAGAGAACATCGAGCGCGCCCTCAAGAAGTTTAAGAGAAAGTATGAGCGTACAGGCGTTTTGAAGGAGCTTCGTCGTCGTCAGTACTTCACAAAGCCTTCAATCGC
>JAEIGA010002415.1_pt1 | contig 29822 bp, 26 predicted proteins | sample 9270691 | NCBI WGS metagenome assembly JAEIGA01 (sample SAMN17057246, study PRJNA624740) | gut metagenome | biome: biome; isolation source: fecal sample | host: Bos grunniens | place: China: Xizang | collected 2019
AAAGTATACTCAGGTGATATTGCAGCAGCAATCGGATTTAAGTTCTCTTCAACAGGTGATACAATCTGTGACGAGCAACATCCGGTAATCCTTGAGTCTATGGAATTCCCAGAACCAGTTATCGAGTTGGCTATCGAGCCTAAGACAAAAGCTTCTCAAGGTAAACTTGGTGAATCTCTTGCAAAACTCGCAGAAGAAGACCCAACATTCCGTGCTCATACAGATCACGAAACAGGTCAGACAATCATCGCTGGTATGGGTGAGCTCCATCTTGAAATCATCGTAGACAGACTTCTTCGTGAATTCAAGGTTGAAGCTAACGTAGGTGCACCTCAGGTTGCTTACAAAGAATCATTCACAAAATCAGTGGATGTTGATAGCAAATACGCTAAACAATCAGGTGGACGTGGACAATACGGACACTGTAAAGTTAGATTTGAACCAACAGACGTTAACGGCGAACAAACCTTCTTCTTCGAATCAGAAGTTGTTGGTGGTGCTATTCCTAAGGAATACATTCCAAAGGTTGGTGAAGGTATCGAAGCTGCTATGAAGTCAGGTACACTTGGCGGATTCCCAGTAGTAGGTATTAAAGCTGTCGTATACGATGGTTCTTACCATGAAGTCGATTCATCAGAAATGGCATTCCACATTGCTGGTTCTATGGCATTCAAGGACGCTATGTCAAAAGCAGCTCCTGTACTTCTTGAACCAATCATGAGAGTAGAAGTTACAATGCCGGAAGAATACATGGGTGATGTTATTGGTGATATCAACTCACGTCGTGGACGTATCGAAGGTATGGATGACCTTGGCGGCGGAAAGATCGTAAGAGGATTCGTTCCATTGTCAGAAATGTTTGGATACTCTACAGACTTACGTTCAAGAACTCAAGGACGTGGTAACTATTCAATGTTCTTTGAAAAGTATGAACCAGTTCCAAAGAGCGTTCAAGAAAAAGTTTTATCTAAATAATAGAATAAACACTTGAAAAACTGATAGATTTGCAATATAATCTATTATAACTGAGTAAAACAAAAAAATATGCCCCTTAAGAAAAGGGCGCTATAATAAGGAGGATTATTCAAATGGCAAAGGCTAAATTTGAAAGAACAAAACCACATGCTAACATTGGTACAATTGGTCACGTTGACCATGGTAAAACAACAACTACAGCTGCTATCACAAAAGTATTAGCAGAAAGAGTTGCTGGTAACGTAAAAGTTGATTTCGAAAACATCGACAAGGCTCCAGAAGAAAGAGAACGTGGTATCACAATCTCTACAGCTCACGTTGAGTACGAAACAGAAAACCGTCACTACGCACACGTTGACTGTCCAGGACATGCTGACTACGTTAAGAACATGATCACAGGTGCTGCTCAAATGGATGGTGCTATCCTTGTAGTAGCTGCTACAGATGGTGTTATGGCTCAAACAAGAGAACACATCTTACTTTCTCGTCAGGTAGGTGTTCCATATATCGTTGTTTGGATGAACAAATGTGATATGGTTGATGACGAAGAATTATTAGAATTAGTAGAAATGGAAATTCGTGAACTTCTTGACGAATACGAATTCCCAGGTGATGATACACCAGTTATCCAAGGTTCAGGTCTTAAAGCTCTTGAAGATCCAAACGGAGAATGGGGAGACAAGATCATGGAACTTATGGCAGCAGTTGATGAATGGATTCCAGATCCAGAACGTGATACAGATAAGCCATTCTTGATGCCAGTAGAAGACGTATTCTCAATCACAGGTCGTGGTACAGTTGCTACAGGACGTGTTGAAAGAGGTACATTACACGTATCTGACGAAGTTGAAATCGTTGGTCTTAAAGAAGAAAACCGTAAGGTTGTTGTTACAGGTATCGAAATGTTCCGTAAACTTCTTGATGAAGCTCAAGCTGGTGATAACATCGGTGCACTTCTTCGTGGTGTTCAAAGAACAGAAATCGAAAGAGGACAATGTTTATGTAAACCAGGCAGTGTTAAATGTCACACAAAATTCACTTCTCAAGTTTACGTATTAACAAAAGACGAAGGTGGACGTCATACACCATTCTTCAACAACTACAGACCACAGTTCTACTTCAGAACAACTGACGTTACAGGTATCTGCCAACTTCCAGAAGGAACAGAAATGTGCATGCCTGGTGACCACATCGAAATGACATGTGAACTTATCCATTCAGTAGCAATGGAAGAAGGTTTACGTTTCGCTATCCGTGAAGGTGGACGTACAGTAGGTTCAGGTGTTGTTAAAAACATTATTGAATAATTTGAGTTTTTAGAACCAAATAAAGAGTAATTTATTCCGCAATCCTTGAGTAATCAAGGGTTGCGGTTTCTTTTTGTGTGAAAAAGAATAGCGAATAAGAGCGCAGGGTTAGGTTCCGGAAGAAACTGGAAAATGGTGCGTGGTTCTAGTTTGGTTCTATTTTTCTTTTCTTATAATGTAATCAGTGCTATAATGTAGTCGAATATGAGAAACACATTAAGAGAGGAAAAGACTAATGTTACATCCGGATAAAGTGCAAGAAGCAGCGCAGTTAAAAGAAGATGAAAATTTCAGATTTCGTAGTTATTTGAAAGGACACGCTAATGATGAAGAATTAGACCGACAGTTTTTGAAACTGCATGAGGAACTGTTTGCGGATTATGATTGTAGCAAATGTAGAAATTGTTGCAAACTGTATAAAGGCAGTATCCCAGTAGAAGATATTGAAAAAGATGCAGAGTATCTTGGGATTACAACACAACAATTTATAGATTTCTTTTTGGAGAAAGATAGAAGTGGATTTGGGTATCAAACAAAACATAAACCTTCCGACTTTTTACAAGATGACGGAAACTGTAAGTTGGGTGATTGTAAGCCGGTCAGTTGTAAAAATTATCCGTACACAAATCAACCAGAAAGATTATGTAGTTTAATCAGTGTATTAGATGTTGTGAAAATATGTCCGGTAGCTTTCGAAATATTTGAAAGGTTAAAGAAAGAGTATGGGTTTAAAAGGTAGAAAGATATAGATTTACCATTTGACTAGATGTACAAAAATTATTTTGATTGTAAATACCCCTGTGAAATGGGCGGTTGGGAAAAGGGCTGATAATCCGATTTCTGATAACGTAGTTTCGCAGGGTATTTTTAAAGGAGTAAACAACACATGAATAGTTGGAAAGAAAGGCTAATGGAGTATCTGCAAAGTTTAGATGATTCCATGCTGCCAGAGGAAGCCGAGAAACTGTTCTTGACAGAGTGGGCGAACATAAAAGAAGAATTCTTGCAAAAGCAAAATGAAACGAAAATCATACCATCTGTGGATAACTATGTTCAAGCAGAACAATCTATGACAATGGCACAATTGGTTGCATTGTATAGGGAATTGTTTTATGGCAGGCAGGATGTGTATGCTGTTCGATGGGAAAACCAGAAAGCCGGAACACATGGATATGCACCGAAATGTAAGAATGAATGGGATAGAAATATCTGTGGAAAAGCTATGAGAATCAAAGGTGCTTGTAAAAAGTGTGTTTATAAAGAGAATCAAGAGATTACTAACGCAACAATACAACAACACTTTACTGGGACGGGTGTGAATGCACTTGTAATGGGAGTATATCCTCTTTTGGAAGATGAATCGTGCAGATTTTTGGCGATAGATTTTGATAAGGGTAATTGGCAGGAAGAAATTCTAGTGGCAAAACGTGTTTATGAAGAATACGGTATTAAAAGTTATGTAGAAAGATCACGTTCGGGAAATGGCGGCCATTTATGGGTGTTTTTTACGGAATCAATAGAGGCACACATAGCAAGAAAGCTAGGTATTAAAGTATTGGAAACAGCTATGAATAGAAATGGGATTTCAAAGTTTGATTCTTTTGACAGGTTGTTCCCTAATCAAGACCATATGCCTAAAGGTGGGTATGGAAATTTAATAGCATTGCCATTGCAACGGCAGGCTGTGGAGAAGGGGAATAGTGTGTTTGTTGATGATTCATTTAAAATGTATGCCAGTCAAACAGCAGTGTTACAGAATATTGAACGATATAGTAGAATGCAGATTATAGATGTGTTAAAACAATTTCCGAATGTTATCTTGTCAGATGTGAATGATAAGGAGATTGAAGAAGAGGATAAGGTATTGCCATGGGAAAAGAAGAAGGAAGAAATAATTCCTACTGATTTACCGAAATATATCGACATGGTACTCTATGATAGAATATACATAAGTAAGAAAAAACTGCATCCATTCATCAAGAAGAAGTTGATCGGGTTAACTGTATTTCATAATCCGGAGTATTATTTAGCGCGTAATCTTAGGAAAAGTGTGCAGGATATTCCGATGTGGATTCAGTGCTTTGAGGAGGATTCTGATTATCTTATGCTTCCAGTTGGTGTAGAATCCACATTGGTGGCAATTTGCCAGAGTTATAATATTCAAATCAATGTAATAGATAAAAGATTTTCAGGAAAAGAGATAGATGTAGCATTCCATGGCGATTTGAGAGAAAAACAACTTAAAGCAGTGGAAGAATTGTTGGCAGTATCAAATGGAATATTATATGCAAATACTGCATTTGGAAAAACAGTAACAGCTATAGCCTTGATTGCTGAAAGAAAAGTAAATACACTGATAATTGTTGATAGGGTGAGTTTGCTAAACCAGTGGTGTGAACGTTTGTCAGTTTTTTTGAATATTCCGAAGCAAGAGATAGGTGTTATTGGAGGCGGAAAGAAAAATCCTACGGGAATCATTGATGTAGCAGTAAGTCAGAGTTTATACAGAGACAATAAGGTTTCAGAACTTGTCAAAGGGTATGGTCAAATTATATGTGATGAATGTCATCATGTATCGGCAGTAGGATTTGAACAAATCATGAAAAACAGTCCTGCAAAATATAAATATGGATTAACAGCCACATTGAAGCGTAAGGATGGTAAAGAAAGGATTGTACTTATGCAGCTTGGACCGGTACGATATAAAGATTTATCTAAAGTTTCTAGTGAATTGATGCACAAAGTATTAGTACAAGAAACGGGGATAAGTTCTGATGATTTAAGCAACGAGCACACTACCAACGAACTTTACGATTGTTTATATATCAATGCAATTCGTAATATGCAGATTGTAATGGATATTCGTAATTGTTTGGATGAAAATAGATATCCTATTGTTTTGACGGAGCGAAAAGAACATATCGATTTATTGGAAAAGGAACTATCTCCATATGTTAAGGTTTATAAATTACATGGGGGATTGAAAAAGAAAGAGCGTGAAGGTATCATGGATGAACTTCAAAATATTTCCGATGATGTACGGCGAGTAATTATTGCAACGAGTAAATATGTAGGGGAGGATTTGATTATCCGATTTTAGACACACTCTTTTTGACTTTACCGATTTCATGGAGTGGACGTATCAAACAATATGCCGGACGTTTGCATCGGGAGTATCATGAGAAGAAAGAAGTTCGCATTTATGATTATGTGGATTCGAGAATAGATGCTGCGATGAAAATGTACGAGAAAAGAAGCAAAGGTTATCGGAGTATGGGGTATCAGATAATTGAGCAATGAGTAAGAAAACGATGTAGATAAGAATATCAATAAGAATGCGAAAAAGCCAATGAACATGAATTTCATGAACATTGGCTTAATCCTTGTGATATCACGCTATAAGCGCGAGCATTTGACGTTACGTCTTTCTGTACCTAAATACTAGCACAGAATAGTTGTATTGTCAATTCTAGTATATTCAAAATTTTATAAAAAGATACAATTGGTTTTACAAAGTTCTACGAGGTGACTTCAGTAAGTTTCTTTCTGAGTTTCTCATTCTCGGCAAGCAAGTTTTTGATTGTAGCCTCTAATTCTTCTTTTTCAGTTTCTAAAGCAGCTCTCTCGTTTTTCATTGTTTCAATTTCTTTATCTTTTTCGATTAATTGTTTCTTATGTAGTGGGACGGATTTAAGGATTAAAGTGTCAACGCAATTTAAGATGCGTGTGGAAGTAGTGCCAATAGTAGAAATGACACGATTTTTACTTATCCATCGCAAACCATCTGTTTGGATTCCGGTATTGCATGAGAAACCGTCAGCAGGAGTTGCATCCACTATTTCCGGATATCCCTTACCATATTTCTTGGAACTGCAAGGGACCACTAGAATAAAATTACGATTCTGATCTAACACAACGCATGGATGTGTAAAAGAAGGTTCATATTTAAAATTCGTAGCACCCAAATCAGCGAAGATAATGGTTCCGCGTGCATATCCGGTTGTATTTGCTGTTGCACGGTTAGAAAGCCATCTATCGGTATTGTTTGTCCAATGAGCCATCTCATATGTTGTAAACTCCTTTAGCACATCATTTGTGTTTATTAGTGAGTGTGCGAAGAATGGATAAAGAGCAGCATCATTCTTTCCGGCAGTTCGTTTTGAATCCAATTGTTTGGACAAGTTGTCAACTTGTGTTCTGTTAATTGATATCATAACAACAGTCCTTTCGTATATATTTTAAATAAATTCATCTATTGTGACATTAAATATTCTTAATATGTCTTCCAACCAATTTTGGTATTCTAGTTCGTCCATTAACCCAGTAGCTAACTTTTTATTCGCATTATTCCAGTCCGGAATGAACGTGGCAAGCTGGGCGTTTTTTATGTCTAAAGACAAATGTGCCATAAGTTGATTCTCTCGCTGCGAATAGGTAGTATTTCCTCTTATCTGCAATCCCCTACGGTCTAAATCAATCAAGATATAAATCAGGTCTGCAAAGGTCTTAACAGTTGGGCTCTTAGGAGTAGCAACCTTCAGTTCTAACAAATTTTCCAATGTAATATCCAAAGCATGACAGAATTTTATAATAATCTCCGCCGGTGGTTCGCTATATCCGTTTTCGTAATTGGAATAAGCAGAATTTGACACAGAGAGTTTTATTGCCATGTCGCGTTGGCTTATACCGGCGTTGGCGCGAGCAGTTTTCATTTTCTTTCCTACTTCTAAATATTCACTTAATTGCATGATAACGCCCTCCTTTAAAGATAATCTACCACATAATAATACAAAAATCAATGTAATAATTACAAGAAAACAAATAAAACATATTTACAAACACAATATAATGTAATATACTAAAATTACAAGAAATCTTGTAATAGAAAGGATGGGATAACGAAAGCAGAGAGAGGAGGAAGAAAAGTTATGAAGTCGGACTATATGATGAGTGCCTATGATGTAGCAATGGAGTTGGGTGTTTCTAAAGGACACGCGTATAAAGTGATTAGGAAATTAAATGCGGAATTAGAAGCATCCGGTTATATTGTTGTATCAGGTAGAGTGCCTAGAGCGTATTGGGAGAAGAGGTTCTATGGTTATGAAACGAAAATGAAAGAACTAAAGAAGGGAGCAAATTGAGATGCCAGCATATAAGGATGAACAGAGAGGAACGTGGTATTGCTTATTCTACTATGAGGATTGGCAAGGCAATAAGAAGAAAAAGCAAAAGAGAGGTTTTAAGACAAAGAAGGAAGCGTTAGAGTGGGAAAATAATTATAAGATGTCTGCAAATGCCAATATGGATATGACGTTGGGTTCATTTGTTGAGATTTATTTTCGGGATAAAGCGGGAGAGTTGAAAGAACGCTCGGTCAAGAACAAGCGATATATGATAAAGACGCATATACTTCCGTATTTTGAAAGCAAGCCAATGAATTCAATTACGCCGGCGGATATTATCCAATGGCAAAATATAATCAGAGCAAAAGGGTTTGCTCCTACGTATTTGAGAATGATTCAGAATCAGATTACGGCATTGTTTACACATGCTAGCAACATTTATAATCTTGCGAATAACCCTTGTAAGAAAGTGAAAAAAATGGGAAACATGTGCGGACGAAAACGGAAATCTTGGACGAGAACGGACAGGTTCGGAAAAGGTGTAAGATTATCGCTAAAGGTGAAGTGTATGAGCGAAAGATTTTCACAACGAAAGAAGAACGGTTTAAAGATGAAAGATTTCTTGATGAAGTCAAGAAGTCATACACAGAGTTAATCAATTTATATGTGTTGGATGATAGGCAGAAACTACAAGTGTTTGATAAAAATGGTGTCTATTTGTCGACAAAGAAGATTGGTAAAAATAATCCGCAGGGAGAACAGATGAAAAGGAATAATGAGGTTCGACAGCAATGGAATCAGACTGTGGATAGGGCGTTGGTTAGTGGCGTATCGGAAGAAAAGATTATGGAAGTAAAGCAAACGGAGATTACTGATAAGATGAAGCAGTCAGTCAGAAGAAACGGAAAACAACCGACGTTATTTGTGAGAATTATTGAGTTGGCGATTAGTGTGTTAGAGTTACTTGTTCGTAAGGTATTAGATGCAGTTGTAAAACAACCGGAGAGACCTAAAATGTCAGAAGGTGCGACAAATTACCCAAGATTACAGGAAATATATGATGAGTTAGATAAGCGTAATTGGGCAATTCATACTGAGCAAAGACAGTTGAATTTGTTAGAGTTAAGTCTATCAGAATTGAAAGGTGTTTTTAAAGCAAAGGAAAGAAAGGAAGTACAGGCACGGATTGAGGAGTCAAAGAGAAAAATTGCAAATATGACAGAATCGCTTCAGCATATTGTTAAAGGTTATGGTTATAAAAGCGTTCAAGATTTCATGGTGGAATACAATACAGCTAGAAGCGAGAATAGTGCTTATGAAAAAGAACTTGCAGAATGGAGACGGAAGTATGGACCAAAGGAAGAATTAAGAGGGAATGATTTGATAGAACAGATGATGGAAGATTGGTATCAGGAACATAAGCAGGAGCAAGATGAGGATAGATACATTCGGAGATATAAGGATAGAGGTGCAAGATAAGAAAGCAGCCAACTTTGATGATGAAAGTTGGCTGTTATATTATTTATGTGGATTTTTAAAACAATCAATGGTTTCTAGAAGAACTGCAACTTGCTTTTGTGAAAGACCTACAATGGATATAGTAGAGGTGTTCTCCATGCCCAGTAGGTAATCTGTAGAGATATTAAACTGTTTGGCGAGTTCTACGATGTATTGTGTAGAGGGAACAGACAATCCCATTTCCCAGGCATTAACACCAGAGCGAGATATACCTAATATGCGTGCAATTTCTGCCTGCGTTAATCCGGCACTTTCTCTTAATGATTTTATTCTGTCTGCTAATGATAATAATTCCTTCGACATATAGCAATTCCTCCTTTTGAAAAGCATAATTCAATCAAAATGATATTGCATTATCAAAAAGATAGTATAAATTGACATTAATAAAAAAATACGGTATAATTTAGCAATGCAAAATAAATTTTTAAAAGGTACACCTTTTGCAAATGTCAGAACAGAATAAAAATTATAAAGTCAAGGAGGAAACGGTATGAATGTTCAAGTTTGGTGCGAATCCGATCAAGGACTAGTGGGTGTGGAAAGAATAACTTGTGTTCACATTGAATTAGAGGATGGAAGCAGTAATGATGAACTTGCCTCAAAGGTATACAATCGGTTAGCAGGCAAAGAGTATTTTACTGAGGGAACTGACTGGAAAAATGAAGTCAAGAAAAATGTTGCAGGTGAAATTGGATGCAAGGTCACTGATATAGAGATGTTTTAAAATTACGAAAGAAGGAAAACGTTGTGGATTTTTTGTTTGTGATTCTATGGTTTGTTTGCAGTTTCGCAGTTTGGATTATATATCATAAACTGTTTAGGGTTTTGTATTTTGACCTTTTTAATGGTTGTTTGAAAGAAATTATTACAGCAGGAGTTATTGGGGCACTGCTAGCAGTTATAATAATTCGCTTTTGGTATGTTGCTGTTATTATCATTGTGTTGCTTATTGGTGCATTTTCTAAAAGACAGTGATTTTACTAAAAACAACTTAAAACTATCTACAAAGAAAGAGATTATTAAAGACAGAAAATTTGCAAACGCGACATCGTTTTATGAATAACAATATTGAACCGAGAAGTTAAGAAAGGAACAAAAGGACAATGAAAACACATGTGGAAATTTATAATGAGATTTTACAAAAATACCCGAAGGAACATTCTGAAATATTGCAAGAAATTAGTTGCGAATTAAGTTATGATTTTGTAGAACCATGTTTAATAAAAGATTATGGAACATCTCAGCAAGGCACAAATAAATGTGTGAATTATAGCAATATTATTTTCAAGGTTAAGTGGCCTGAGGGGCAGATAAAAGATAAGCTGGAACGCGCACAATATAACGAAACAGATAATCCAGTCGCTTTTTTAGTTGCAGGAACAGTTATTCATGTCGAATGCGATGATGAAGGAGACTATATGGTATATATATCTGATGACCAACGTTTATGGAATAATCCTGACGATTATGACCGCTTGGTACATTTTAATCGCACAAGAAGTGTGCAATACGGCATAGTAGCACATGAATTTTTTGGTCTTGCACCTGATAAATATTCAATAGGTAATCTTGAAGAACTTCGTCCGGGAAAGAGGGTTATGATGTCGGTGTTTTATTTAAAAACCTCGTCAAATGATAAGTGGTTGAGCGCTGCTTTTTCGGACATAAAATATTGTTCTGAAAATCTTTCGCTTTTTAGACTATATGATAATGTGAAATTAGATGATCAATACCAAATGATTACTAAGGATGAGTTCTATAAAAAGTTTCTTGAATTAGCACAACAAAATGAGGTGATACGTAATTCGGATATATTTACATCTGAGGATAGCGATGACGAAGATACAGATAGCGAGGGATGTTATATTGCAACTTGTGTATATGGTTCATATGATTGTCCGCAAGTTTGGACGTTGAGACGTTATCGAGATTTTACTTTGTATGAAACGTGGTGTGGACGTGTTTTTGTGTATATTTATTATGCAATTAGTCCATGGCTTGTGAAATGGTTTGGGGATACTCAATGGTTCCAAAATGTTTGGCGTGAAAAATTGGATAAAATAGTGGAGCAATTGCAAAAAAATGGGGTAGAAAGTTCACCGTACGAAGACAGACGGTGGTAAAAGAAGCAAGAGATGTGCATTGGTAGAATAATATAAGTTACGGGCAGAAATTCAATTAATTGTCCGAGGAGAAGAAATAATCTAATGATTAATACAACTGGGGGATACTACCTATGATAAATTATTTTGATGTGTTGAATGTTTCAGAGGATGCAGAATTAGAAGTTATTAAAGCCTCTTATAAAGCACTAGGGAAGAAATATCATCCTGATAATACTGATTTGCCACCGGATATAGCCAACAAGAAAATGGCACTCATTAATGAAGCATACGATGTTTTGTCTGACGAAAACAAAAGAAAAAAACATATTCAAGAATTGAATGCTTGGAGACAAAAAAACGAAGTAGACAATCAAGAAACTAATCACGAAAAAAATGTGAAAGGCACACAAGCAACGGTAAAAAAGAAAAAACCGATTTATCGAAGAATTTGGTTTTGGTTAATTGTTTTGGGTGTGTTCGGAGCGTTTTTAACAGATGATTCAGAAGGAGAAAAATCTCGTTCTACATACAATGTTACTTTTCATATTTTGTACGAAGAAGCTTCGGGATTGAATTATCGAGATGATTTGAAATTCTATATTGATGATAATGAAGTGGGAGATGTAGAATACGATAGTGAAATTGACTATGAAGTTGAGCTTGTTGAAGGAGAACATGACATATATTTGCGTAGAGATGCAACTCTCAGAAAAAGCAAATCTAATGTCGAGACCATAGACATTTCGGAAGGCAATACCTATATAAAAGTAATTGCAAGGGAGGATACTGTCAAAGGATTAGTAATAGAAGTATATCAAAATGAGGTCGATTTATCTGATGATGTGACAGGGAATGAACAATTGAATAGATTGCGCCAAAAAGCAAATACAGCATTGTGTACAACGCAAGTGTATGAGGATGAAGAACTGAAACTCTCGTGTGTGGAGGATGATGAAAATTATTTTGATGAAATTGTTTTAAATGCGTGGTTTGACAAAAAAGGGAAACCGATTGCAGATGTATTACCATTGTATTTACAATTAGTAGTAGAAATGGAAGGTGGAAATTTATCACGATATATACAAGATTTCCATTTTATCAATAATACAGACTTTACATTCAAGATGTTAGAAGGTCAATCATCAGACACCGCCTCTATGTATGCAGTGGTATTGAAGAATGTATATAACATATATCAAACGGGGACTTCTGACGTTATCGGAATGATAGGTTGGGATTATATAACAGATACGTTAGTTAAGATAGAAGGTGCGTTTGAATGTGTTAATGAGGGTGATGTGATTTTGCTTCTAGCAGACTACAAAGGTTATAGTGAGGAAGAAATGCATGTGTTAAGAGGGGCTTATTGCGAAAACATTACTCATTTATTTACGAAAGACGAGTTGAGAAAAGACAAGGAAAATCTAAAATTCCCAACTTCCAAGAAAAAAGAGTTGGGAAGATTTGGAGCAGATTTATCTATTGATGATATAGTTAGTTTTCCACTAAATAAACAGGTCTGTTTTGAAGGCGTGTTCAAGCCAGCTGCTAATAACCAAGTTGGTGCATTTTCAGTATATACGGAAAATACAAATGACAACGCAACGAAGTATTTATTTTTTGTAGAACCAAATAATGAAGCATATCAATATCGAGAAGAAGATTATGGTTTTATTGAAGAGGACATAGCTTGGCAGGCACACATGTCTTACGGAGGAAAAGTGACAGAAGGATTACTAGAAAATGCTGTCAATACATGGTTTGAAGATGAACAAGCAGAAAGAATCAAAGGAGTGATTTGTAAAGTCGATAAAATTCAAGAAAATTACTATATCTGTTATATGAAATCTGTTACAAGAAGTACAATTAATGCTCAAACATTAAATAATAGTTCTAAAAATGTTTATTTGAGTTGTGGAGAGTCATTTAACATGTATGGATTGAAATGTACTATTACTGATGTTGGAATATTTAAAGATGAATCTTATGGAACAACTACATATATTGACATGAATATAGAGGGAGAACCTTATGCCAGTTTAGATGAAATAATACATGCGGCTACAAATATGACATTTTGGGGTGATGGAAAGTGGTTGGCAGATTATCCGGTCACACAAATCAATGGAGAGAATATCAATTTCACGAAGCATTATTCATTAGACTTTAAAGGAAACAAAGAAGAGTTTAGATTTTTTGCATTTTGTCCGTTGGTTGAATATGATATGGCAAGTGAAGTGACTGCAGAATTTGGCGACGTAAACATAATTATTAAAGGAGATGCAGAGAGTATAAAGAAATGATTTGATTCAACAAATATATCAATGAAGTGTACTTCAGTCAAAATAGATTCTAAGAAGAACTGTGGGAGTTTGAAGGATGCAATATATTTTCCGAGGTGACATTTGGGCAACAGAAAATCAGCAAGGTGGATATGTTATTGATGAAGGAAAATATGCGTGGTAATCACAGTCGCGATAAGGTGCTAAAAATAATGTGGTTCTATCATGGTTCTAAAACTTTGAACAACCATAAATAATGCACCAAAAAACAAATAATATAAATACCAAACATCACAAAACGCAACCCACACAAAAAACGAGAAGACTTTTGTCTTCTCGTTTCGTTCATTTCACATTATTTGATTTCAATCAAACTTTATTTTGCTTGCTCAAGTGCAAGTGTAATTGTTGTAGCATCACAAACTTCTGTTGGTCCGTAGTACTGAATAGCACCTGGATATACGAAGCATGTGTTTTCTGCCCATTCTTCGCGGTGAGCTTCGAAGAATTTGAATGGAGCGCCATCAAGTTCTACGAGAGCTTTCTTGATTACCGGTTTGTCTTCGCCATGTCTTCTTTCGATGTTCATCATCTTTGTGATTGGCATACCACCTGCAACCCATTCACTTGCTGGGCTTGAAAGGTTAGAGATTTTTGACAAGTAACCATTGTAACCATATTGAATCAACATAAATGCGTTGTACCCTAATGAGTAGCAGTAGTCTGAGTCAAAGTTTGAAGGGAAAGCACATCTTCCTTCGTATCCTAAGAAGTGGTGAAGTGCACCAAACTTGCCATTGTATGTACCAGCTGCTTTTCTTGCTGCTAAGTTATCTTTAACAAGAGCAGAGAACAATTTTTCTGATTCAATCAAAGATACCTGTACGTTTCCGTGTGGGTCTCTTTCTAAGAATAATTGTTGTTGAATCGCTTCTGGAAGAATTGCAAATACTTCCATAGATTCTTTTGTCAAACCGCTTTCGATAAATGCATATTTTTCAGCCCATGTAGGAAGTGCATTGAATTCATCCGCTTTGCTTCCTGCAAGAAGTTCATTGATTTCTTGAATAAGTACTGAGAATTCAGGAACGAATTCTACAACACCTTCTGGAATGATAGCAACACCAAAGTTCATTCCTTTAGCTGCTCTCTTTGCAACAGAATCAGCGATGTAATCTGTAATCTGTGCAAGAGACATTTTCTTCTCTGCAACTTCTTCTGAAACCAAGCAAACGTTTGGTTGAGTTTGAAGAGCACATTCCAAAGCAACGTGAGAAGCAGAACGTCCCATAACTTTTACGAAGTGCCAATATTTCTTAGCTGAGTTAGCATCTCTTTCGATGTTACCGATGATTTCGCTATATGTCTTTGTAGCTGTATCGAAACCAAATGAACATTCGATATCTTCGTTCTTAAGGTCACCGTCGATTGTCTTAGGACATCCGATTACTTGAACACCTGTGTTATGTGCTGCGAAGTATTCAGCAAGTACACCGGCATTTGTGTTGGAATCATCACCACCGATGATAACGATAGCTGTGATGCCGTGTTTTTTACAAACATCAGCAACGATAGCAAATTGTTCTTCAGATTCTAATTTTGTTCTACCTGAACCGATAATATCGAAACCACCTGTGTTTCTGTATTGGTTGATATATTCATCATCGAAAATCAAGTAATCATCTTCGATAAGTCCGCTTGGGCCGCCTTTAAATCCGTAAAGAACGTTTTCTTTATTAGTTGCCTTCAAAGCGTCATATAAACCGCAAATAACGTTGTGTCCACCTGGTGCCTGTCCACCGGAAAGGATAACACCTACAACCTGTTTCTTAGCTTCAGATGTGTTTTGACCTTTCTGGAAAGTGATTTCCTTTTTACCATAAGTATTAGGGAAAAGAGCTTTAATTTTTTCCTGATCAGCTACGCTCTGAGTTTCTGCTCCTTCTTTAACGCAAATATCTGCAATGCCGTTTCTAAGCATTCCAGGAAGTTTTGGAGAATACTCATATCTAGCTGTTTGTAACGATGAAATTTTCATAATTACCTCTCCTTTAATAAAATTTGTACGGAATCATTTTAATATATTTTCAGTATAAAGTAAACCATTATGCGACATTTTTGTCATAAATTCCCGTCTTGTGGGCGAATTACTGTAAATGCTAAGATACATGTAGGTTCTTTGTAGGTTAAAGTCTAATAATAGAATAAAATTCGGCAAAAAGGCCCAACCTACCAATAGAAGAAATATATGGAAAAGGAGACAATATGAAAGAAAAAATTTTTGGTATACTTCAGCGTGTCGGAAGGTCTTTTATGCTTCCAATCGCTATTTTGCCGGTTGCCGGATTATTGCTGGGAGTCGGCGGTTCGCTTACAAATGAAACCATGTTAGAAACATATGGGCTCTTAAATGCAATGGGGCCCGGAACAATTCCCTACGCAATCTTTACCGTAATGAGTAAAGCGGGGGATATTGTATTTGGAAATCTGCCGATTATCTTTGCAATAGGTGTTGCGATCGGTATGGCAAAAAAGGAAAAAGAAGTTGCGGCTCTTTCGGCAGCAATTGCATTTTTTATTATGCACGCGTCCATCAATGCACTCATCACCATAACAGGTGGAGCGGAGGAAATGCTTAGCGGTGCAACTGCATCTGTGGTTGGTATTACCTCCCTGCAAATGGGGGTGTTTGGCGGTATTATCGTAGGACTTGGTGTTGCGGCCTTGCATAACAGATTCTACAAAATTGAGCTGCCGCAGGTGCTGTCCTTCTTTGGAGGTACCCGTTTCGTACCAATTATCAGTGCGCTGGTTTACACCGGTGTTGGTATCGTAATGTTCTTTGTCTGGCCGGTGATTCAATCGGGAATCTACGCCGTAGGTAACGTGGTGCTGAATTCCGGTTATGCAGGAACATGGGTGTATGGTCTGATGGAAAGACTTTTGATTCCTTTCGGACTGCATCACGTATTTTATCTTCCGTTCTGGCAGACAGCCCTTGGCGGAACTATGGAAATTCAGGGCGTGCTTGTGGAAGGGGCGCAGAACATTTTCTTCGCACAGCTTGCAGACCCAAATGTAATGAAATTTGCTGTGTCGGCAACAAGATTTATGTCAGGGAAATTCCCACTCATGATTTTCGGGCTTCCGGGAGCGGCGCTTGCCATGTACCGCACAGCGAAACCGGAAAAACGGAAATTGGTTGGAGGATTACTGCTTTCCGCAGCGCTGACCTCGATGCTGACCGGTATTACAGAACCGTTGGAATTCACCTTCCTGTTTGTAGCCCCGCTATTGTACGGAATTCACTGCGTACTTGCAGGTGCAGCATACATGTTGATGCACATTTTCGAGGTGGGGGTTGGTATGACCTTCTCCGGCGGTATCATCGACTTAACCCTATTTGGTATCATTCAAGGAAATGCGAAGACAAACTGGATTTGGGTAGTGATTGTGGGTATTGTTTACTTTATCGTGTACTATCTGCTGTTCCATTTCCTTATTGTGAAATTAGACCTTAAGACACCAGGCCGTGATGACAACGAGGAAGTGAAACTGTATCGCAGAAGTGACGTGGAAGCCCGCAAAAATGCGGCTAACACGGAGCGACAGGCAGAGGATGAACTGTCCGAACAGATTTGCAACGGTTTGGGCGGAAAGAGAAATATTTCTGACGTGGACTGCTGTGCAACCAGACTTCGTTGTACTGTGCACAAGGCGGAGCTTGTAAATGATGAATTGCTAAAATCTACAGGTGCTTCCGGTGTGATTCACAAGGGAAACGGTGTTCAGATTATTTACGGACCTCGCGTAACTGTGATTAAATCGAACTTGGAAGACTATTTGGAAATAGCTCCAGACGAAGAATTTGTTGCAAACAAGGGACAATCCGGGCCAAATAAAGAGCGCACTGCAGAAAATGCGCAACCTGCTTCAAACACTGCGCAAGCTACAGGAAAATCAATCGTGATACACAGCCCTGTAACCGGTATTGCGGCAGATTTATCTACAGCACCAGACGAAGCATTTGCGCAAAAGATGATGGGTGACGGCGCTGTGGTAAAACCAACAGGCAAAACCGTTTGTGCACCGGAAGACGGCGAGGTTAGCTTTGTATTCGATACAAAACATGCCATTGGATTTGTAACAGCCACTGGAATTAGCATGCTTATTCACATGGGAATTGATACCGTGAAATTAAACGGTGAAGGCTTTAAAGTATTTGTAAAAAATGGGCAGAATGTGAAAAAGGGTGAACCACTCATGGAATTAGACCTTGCATTTTTAAATCAGCAGGCACCGTCCATGGTTTCCCCAATCCTGTGTACAGAATTAGAACCGAATCAAACCATTAAGCTGCTGGCAGAAGGTCCTGTCAAAGCAGGAGAGCCGCTCTTTGAAATAATAACCAAATGAGCCTGACATAATGAACAGATGACAGGTGACGAAATATAAAAATAATGTTAGAATAGGAGGAGAAGATTGTGAAAACATTTCATTATACAGTTACAGATTCTGTAGGTCTTCATGCAAGACCTGCGGGAATGTTAGTAAAAGAAGTGAAAAAATACGAATCAAACGTAACCATTGTAAAGGATGGTAAAACATGTGATGCGTCAAAGCTAATGATGCTTATGAGCTTAGGAGTCAAATGCGGAGATGAAATCACAGTAGAAGTAACAGGCGCGGACGAAGAAACAGCAAGTGCCGAATTAGAGGCATTCTTCCAAGCGAACCTATAATTTGAGGTGATAACATGGACACTTACACAGGCAAATCTATTTTTAACGGAATCGCCATTGGACGGATTTTGTTTTATAAAAAAGGTGAACAGGCAGTCAAGCGTGTGAAGATTCAGGATACCAGTGCGGAAGTGGAGCGTTATGAAAAAGCAAAGCAAACTGCCTTGAAGCAGCTTGGGGAGCTGCACGAAAAAGCCGTGGAAGAGGTGGGCGAAGTAAACGCCATGATTTTCGAGGTGCATCAGATGATGCTAGAGGACGATGATTATAACGAGTCCATTTATAATATTATACGAAAGGACTCGGTAAACGCAGAGTTTGCCGTTGCAACCACGGGAGATAATTTTTCTAGAATGTTTGCGGAAATGGAAGATGAATATTTCAAGGCCAGGGCAGCAGATGTGAAGGACATTTCAGAACGTATTGTAAATGTGCTTGTGGGTGCGACTTCGGGGAAGGACCTGACAGAGCCGGTTATCTTGGTGGCGGATGATTTGGCACCAAGTGAGACCGTACAGATGGATAAGTCCAAGCTGCTGGCATTTGTAACATTACACGGCTCTGCAAATTCGCATACGGCTATCCTGGCAAGAACCATGAATATTCCGGCACTTATCGGCGTTGGCATTGATGAGAGCTGGAATGGAAAAATGGCGGTGGTAGACGGCAAGCATGGCAAGTTAATTGTGGACCCGGAATTTTCCGTTCTGGAACAGTATATGACGGAAAAGAAAAAGGAAGAGGAAGCACGAGCACTTCTCGCAGAATTAAAGGGTTTGCCTGACATCACCAAAGACGGAAAAGAAATCAAACTCTATGCCAATATTGGAAGTGTGGCGGATGTGACAAATGTGCTTGCAAATGATGCAAATGGAATTGGACTATTCCGAAGTGAGTTTTTGTATTTAGAAAAAAATGATTATCCTACAGAAGAAGAACAATTTATAGCATATAAGACAGTTGCCCAGAATATGGCAGGGAAGAAAGTTGTTATCAGAACGCTAGACATTGGTGCTGACAAGCAGGTAGACTACTTCAATATGGAACAGGAAGAGAATCCGGCCATGGGCTACCGTGCAATTCGTATCTGTTTGGACAGAAAGGATGCTTTTAAAACTCAACTTAGGGCCATTTATCGAGCGTCAGCATTTGGAAATATTTCCATTATGTTTCCGATGATTATTTCCCTTTCAGAAGTGCAGCAGGTGAAGGCTATCTGCCAGGAAGTAAGACAGGAGTTAGAAGAGAGTGGTATTAGCTATGGTGACGTGGAACTGGGAATCATGATTGAAACTCCGGCGGCTGCCATGATTAGTGATATCCTTGCAAAAGAGGTGGATTTCTTCAGCATTGGAACCAATGATTTGACACAGTATACCCTGGCGATTGACCGCCAAAATCCAAAGCTTGACCACATTTATGATGCGTACCATCCGGCGGTGATGCGCTTGATTCAGATGGTCATTGACAATGGCCATAAGGAAGGCTGTTGGGTTGGTATCTGTGGGGAGCTTGGAGCAGACACGAAATTGACGGAAACTTTTATAAACATGGGAATCGATGAACTATCGGTATCACCGACATTTATACTTCCAATTCGAAAGATAATTAGAGAGATGTAGCCGTTATTGGTAAAAATTAGTTCGTATATGAATAAACTTGTATATTTCTAACCGAAAAAAGTACATTATGGGTTAGATTATGCAAGTTTTTTTCATATACAAACAAAACTATTAGCGGTTCAGCCACCAGATTCCAAAGTTTAAATATGCTGCAAATGTCACCCATAGCAAATATGGGATGTTCAAGTAGGCAGCAGCGGTGGAAATCTTTGAAAAGCTTCTAATCATCAGGATAATTAACACCCACAAAAGAAGAATCCAGATAAATGAGAAGAAATACCACTTAAAGTTAAAGAAAAAGATGGACCAAAGGAAATTCACAATCAACTGATAACGGTAAATCATCAGTGCGTCGTCAATCTGTTCGTAGCTTGCATCGGAAACCCTAATTATGTAAGCAGAGATACCCATGAGGGTATAAAGGATGGTCCACACAACCGGAAACAGCCAGCCCGGTGGCGAAAGTGGCGGTTTCGTCAGCATCTGAAAGTCCTGCATGGCATTACGGGTCAGTAAGCCTGCCACAGCTCCCACAAGCAATGGGAGCGCAATTGATTTAATCAGTGAGCCTCTATCTATTTTCATAAAAATACACCTCCAATATAAGGTATGGAGGTGTATCGTCATTTATGAAGATTATAAATTAAAATATTTATCAAATTCTGCTGGATGCGGAATCTTAGACATTTCCAAACATTCTTTTCTCTTCATGGCGATGAAGTTCTTGATTAAATGTTCCGGGAATACGCCGCCGGCTGTCAAGTAATCGTGGTCAGCTTCCAGTGCATCCAAGGCATCATCCAAACGTGTTGGAAGAGAAGATAATTTCGCTTTTTCTTCTTCTGGAAGAGAATACAGATTCATGTCGTATGGACCCCAGCCGTTTGCATGCGGGTCAATCTTGTTCTTAATACCATCGATACCAGCCATCAAAAGAGCTGCATAGCAAAGGTATGGGTTACAAGTTGCATCCGGGTTACGAATCTCGAAACGACGAAGCTTCGGAGACTTCGCGTAGGCAGGAATACGGATAACCGCACTACGGTTTGAAGTTGCGTAACCAACTGTTACAGGTGCTTCAAATCCAGGAACCAATCTTTTAAAGGAGTTCGTGCTTGGGTTCGTAATCGCACAAAGTGAAGAAATGTGTTTTAGCAGACCACCCATGAAATAGTGAGCGGTTTGGCTCAAATGTGAATAGCCCTCATCATCTGAGAAAACAGGTTCTCCATTTTTCAAAAGTAACATATGTACATGCATACCATTTCCAGCCTCGCCGTAAACAGGTTTCGGCATAAAGGTTGCAACCTTGCCATATTTCAAAGCAGTGTTGTGGATGACATATTTAATCATCATGGTGTTGTCAGCCATCTTTGACATTTGTCCAAGCATTGGCTCGATTTCAAACTGTCCGGCTGCTCCAACTTCTGGGTGATGGTACTTGATTTCAATGCCCATCTTCTCTAATTCCAGACACATTTCCGAACGACATTCATATGTGCGGTCAAATGGCTTCGCAACGTGGTAGTTCTTCTGATGAGGAACCACACAGCCTAAGCCCTGATTCGCGCTGTTCCAGTATGCCTGCTCGCAGTCAACTGAAAATCCAATGGAATCCGGCTGTACAGACCAGCCAACCTGGTCAAACATATGGAATTCAAATTCCGGTAAAATCAGCATGGTATCTGCAATGTCGCAATCTTTCATATATTGCTCTGCAGCCTGAACAATATTTCTTGGATATTGGTCGAGCGGACGATTCTCCGGATAATCGATAATCATCGCATTACCTGTAATCGATAAAGTAGGCACCTCGCAGTAAGGGTCAATCACTGCGGTATCTAAATCCGGGATAAATACCATATCACTCTTTTCCACCACAGCGTAGCCATAGTTGGAAGCGTCAAAACCGATTCCGTTGGCCATAGTGTCTTGTGTGAATTGTGAAGCCGGAATGGTTACGTGGCGGAACTGCCCGTTGATGTCCACGATTTTAAAATCGACCATCTTAATGTCTTGTTCCTGAATAAGCTTCATGATGTCTTCTGCTGTTCGTTTCATTGTTTTTCCTCCATAAAATTTCCGTTAATTTATAATAATAGAATACTTGAAAATAATAAGAAATGCAATAGTTTTTAAAAATAAATCAGAACAAATGTTCGAGAAAATGCTTGCAAATGTGATGGACGGAGGGTATACTTGATATATAAGAAGATATAAGCGGGCGATATGTATCTTACGTGTGCGTGGTATGCGTAGGTGAAAGGTATGTAGGTTAAACCGCGTTGTGCAAGGAGAGGGGGAGATGCCGTGGGTGACAGAATTTATATTTGCATAGATTTGAAATCATTTTATGCATCTGTGGAATGTCGGGAGCGTGGCCTAGATGCTATGACGACGCGACTTGTGGTGGCAGACCCGGAGCGTACGGAGAAAACCATCTGTCTTGCAGTATCTCCAGCCCTAAAGAAGCTTGGAATCCCCGGAAGATGTCGCGTGTTCGAGATTCCCAAAGGGATAGATTATATCATGGCACCTCCACGCATGCAGTTATACATTGATTACTCGGCGGAAATTTACAGCATTTACCTCAAATATATTGCCAAAGAAGACATTCATGTGTATAGCATCGATGAGGTGTTCATGGATGTGACAGATTACCTGGTAATGTACCAGATGACGGCGAAGGATTTGGGGATAACCATCATGCAGGACGTGTATAAATCCACCGGAATCACAGCAACCTGTGGAATTGGGACAAATCTGTATCTCGCCAAGGTTGCATTGGATATCACCGCAAAGCATGTGGAGGACCATATCGGGATTCTGGATGAAAATATGTATTGCGAAACCCTGTGGAAGCATAAGCCTCTGACAGATTTCTGGCGCATCGGACGGGGCATCGCCAATCGCTTGGAGACCCAGGGCATTTATACCATGGGGGACATTGCCCGCGCGGATGAGGAAATGCTGTATCGCATATTCGGTATTGATGCGGAGCTTCTCATCGACCACGCCTGGGGACGAGAGACCACGTTAATGTCGGATATTAAGTCTTATAGAGCCAAGACCAATTCCATCACCAGTGGGCAGGTGCTGCCTCGTGATTACTCCTATGAAGAAGGAAAATTAATTATCAAAGAAATGGCAGATTTGCTCTCCTTGGAGCTGGTAGAAAAAGGACTGGTGACAGATTCCATCACCCTCCACGTAGGGTATTCCAATCGCTATGCTACCAAACCCGCACACGGAACCATTGGTATGACGGTTACCACCAGCTCCTCCCGCCAGATTGTTGCTTATACGGAACGACTGTATGAGCAGATTGTAAATAGGCATCAGTTTGTACGTCGGATGACAATCACCTTTAATCGTGTTATTGACGAGGTCTATCGCCAGTATGACCTGTTCACTGACCCAGAGGATATGGAACGGGAGCTGCAGCTTCAGAAAGCCATGCTGGACATTAAGGGTAAGTATGGGAAAAATGCAATTCTAAAAGGCATGAATCTGGAAAAAGGTGCAACCACCATAGAACGGAATCAGCAGATAGGAGGGCATAAAAGTGGTTAGATATAAAATGAGCCGAGAAGAAAGGGCAAAGCAGTTCATGCCCTTTGCTGCATTAAAAGGCCATATGGAGGCCCTTCGCATGCGGGAGAAAATCGTGGTGGAGCGCCGAGAACTCTCCGAGGAATACAAGGAAGAACTAGATCGGAAACTTAGGCAGGTGCGTAAAAACGACATCATCACGGTGGTGTATTTCTGTGAAGGAGAGTACCTGAAGATGACAGGGATGGTGTCGAAGATGGATGAGACGGCGAGGGTGCTGAAGGTTGTGAACACGAAGATAAAGTTTGAAGATTTGTATGAGGTGGAAGGGGGAAGATTATGTGCTCACCGGTTTTAAGGAGAAAGAATGGGCAGAGAAGTTATTAAAGTAATAAACAAAAAAGAGGCCGCCGCATTAGCGACTGCCTCTTACTAGTCTACCTATTCTTCATCCTCATCCTCGTCATCGTCTTCCTCATAGAAGTCTTCCGGAATGTAGATGTGAACCTTTTCTACACGGTTCTTGTCCAAAGAGTCTACGACTAATCGCAGACCGCTTTCTGTTACAATCTCATCACCAACCTCAGGGTGACGGTCTAGTCTTTCGATAATGAATCCGCCGAGAGAATCATATTCTTCAGACTCTAATTTGAGTTCCAGACGGTCATCCAAGTCGTCAAGACTAATGGAACCTTCCAAAATATACTCGAAATCATTAACGCGGGTCAGAAGCTCGTCCTCTTCGTATTCATCATATTCGTCATGGATTTCACCGACAATCTCTTCCAGAATATCTTCCAAAGTGATTAAACCGGCTGTTTCGCCATATTCGTCAAGAACGATAGCGATATTGTAGGATGCTTCACGCATTTCCACAAGAAGCTCGGAAATGTTCTTGTGCTCATAGGTGAAATACGCATCACGCAGGAATTCACGAATTTGGAATTCCTCTGTATTATCATATAAAAGCAGATCCTTCATATTGATTGTACCAATTACGTTATCCGTTGTCTCTTCATAAACCGGGAGACGTGTGAATTTGTGTTCACGGAAAAGTTCAATCAATTCTTTATAGGTGCTGTCTACATCAGCAAAAATCACATTGACACGAGGAACCATAACATCTTTGGCTCTTGCTTCGCCAAGGTCGAACACGTTTTTAATCATTTCGCGTTCTTCTTCCTCAAGAACACCACTTTCGTGGCTTACGTCCACAATCGTACGAAGCTCTTCTTCGGTGATGGCCTCCGGTTTTGCATTTGGGTCCACACGAAGAATGAAGAAAATAACGCGGGCAAGCATGTTGATTACAATACTAATTGGTGTCAAAATTGTCATAATAAAATGAATTGGATAAGCATATACTAAAGAAAGCTTATCAGAATTTATTGTGGCAACTGTCTTTGGTGTGATTTCACCAAAAATCAAAATAAGTACTGTTAGAATACCGGTTGCAATAGCTACAGCATAGCTTGCAATAGGTCCGGCAACTTTACTTGTCAAATCATATGCAAGTGTTGTTGTCAAAGATGATGCGGAAAGATTTACGATATTGTTGCCGATTAAGATAGCACTCAAAAGTTTTCCTGAGTTATCGGTAATCTTAAGCACCATCTTGGCGCGTTTGTTACCTTCGTCTGCTAAAGAACGCATTCGAATTCTGTTTACGGTTGTCAAAGCTGTTTCTGCAGATGAGAAAAATGCAGATAATCCCAGTAGTATCAATAATACTACAATCTGTATGGCGGCACTAGGGTCCACTGATACATCACTCCTTCTTAAAATAAAATATTTGTATACACATATACCAGAATACTATAACCCATTTTATGTAAATTTGCAAGAGCCCGTTGAATTTAACCAAACTTTGTTGTATGATGAATTTTGGAACTCTATTAAATAAGAAGATTTTGAGTTTGGAGTGTATCAATGAATTTAGATTTTTACAATCAACTGATTAATTGTATAGATAAAGAGCGTGTGCTGGTGGATGAACCGATGAAACAGCATACTACATTTCGCGTGGGCGGTAATGCAGATTATTTCGTAATGCCACAGAGTCCGGAAGAAGTGAAAAGTATTGTTGCCCTTTGTAAAGAGGCGGATATGCCATACTATATTTTAGGAAATGGCAGCAACCTTTTGGTTGGCGACAAGGGCTATCGCGGGGTGATTATTCAGATTTATAAGGAAATGAATCACATCCGGATAGATGGTGATAAAGTGATAGCTCAGGCCGGTGCATTATTATCTCGCGTGGGAAATGCCACCCTGGAGGCAGAGCTTACGGGATTTGAATTTGCCGCAGGGATTCCGGGAACGGTAGGCGGAGCAGTGGTTATGAACGCAGGTGCCTACGGTGGAGAGATGAAGGATATTATTGCCAGTGCAACCGTGCTAACTCAGGATGGGGATATCATCACTATTAATAAGGAAGATTTAGAACTTGGATATCGCACCAGCGTGATTGCAAAGAAAGGATATGTGGTGCTTGAGGCTGAGTACCAATTGCAAAAAGGAGATAAGGAAGCCATCCGTGCAAGAATGGATGAGTTGAAGGTGCAGCGTGTGACGAAGCAACCATTGGAGTATCCAAGTGCAGGCAGTACATTTAAGAGACCGGAAGGTTATTTTGCAGGAAAATTAATTCAGGATGCGGGACTTCGCGGATTCCAGGTGGGAGGCGCGCAGGTGTCTGAGAAGCATTGTGGATTTGTGATTAATAAAGACCAGGCAACAGCAGCAGATATTCAAGAACTGATGCGACAGGTATCAGATAAGGTTATGCAGGAGTTTGGCGTGAAGTTGGAACCGGAAGTGAAGACTTTGGGAGAATTTTAGGATATGAAACAGGAATTAACATTTTCCGGAAAAGTAAAGGAAGAGCTGTCCAGACAATGGAATGGAGAGAAGCACTGTCAGATAGCAGAAATTGCTGCGATTATCAGCATGTGCGGCAAGGTTACGATTGACAGTCGGGACCGCTATGCTGTGAAAGTTCGCACGGAAAATATTTCCGTAGCAAGAAAATGCTTTACATTATTGAGAAAAACATTTAATATAGAGGCTGAGTCTCTTGTTAGCATTAACAAGAGTAAAGGAAATACTACTTATACAGTGGTTGTCAAGCAACATGAGGATGCCATGAAGCTGTTACAGGCAGCCCGATTGGTAGACGGCGACGGGGAGATTTCGGAGGAGTTTTCTACCAGCCGTAACCTGATTGTTCACAAGAGCTGCTGTAAGAGAGCATTTCTTCGAGGTGCATTTCTCGCGTCAGGTTCCATGAGCCATCCGGAGAAGTCATACCATATCGAGATGGTGTGCGCATCCAAGGCGAAGGCGGAGCAGATTCAGAAGCTGATTAATAGCTTCGGTCTGGACGCAAAGGTAATCTTACGGAAGAACTCGTATGTGGTCTATCTAAAAGAGGGTTCCCAGATTGTGGACTTGCTTAACATCATGGAAGCACCGATTGCTTTGATGGAGATGGAAAATGTACGAATTTTAAAGGAAATGAGAAATTCGGTAAACAGAAAAGTAAACTGTGAAACCGCAAATATAAATAAAACAGTTTCAGCGGCTGCAAAGCAGGCAGAGGACATTCGACTGATTCAAAAGGAGATTGGTCTTAACAAACTGCCGGAGGGCTTGCAGGAGATTGCGGAATTAAGATTGACATACCCGGATGCATCTTTAAAGGAGCTTGGGGAGATGCTGACAGAGCCACTTGGAAAGTCGGGTGTCAATCATCGATTAAGGAAACTTAGTGAATTAGCAGAAGATATAAGAAATAAGTAAGGAGGAAGTAAAATGGTAAAGAAGAGTGTAACTGTGAAACGCGAATCAGGTTTAGAAGCGCGCCCAATTGCAATGTTAGTGCAGAAGGCCAGCCAATTTTCAAGTCAAGTACATATTGAAGTTGGAACAAAGAGCATCAATGCCAAAAGTATTATGGGTATGATGTCTTTGAGTGTTGGCAATGGTGACCAAGTAGTTGTTGTGACAGAAGGAGTAGATGAGGTTGCAGCTGCTGACGAGATCGAAACATACTTAATGGCACAATAATATAGACCAAAGGTGAAAGAGCGTATTGCAAGATATGCTCTTTTCGTTTATTATTCAATAAGAGGAATTTTTGAAAGGAGGAATCAACATGAAGAAAATGTTATTTGTATATAATCCGAATGCAGGAAAAGGTCTTCTAAAAGCGAAACTTTCAGATGTCTTGGATCTATTTGTAAAAGCAGGGTATGAACTGAATGTTTATCCGACTCAGAGCTACAAGGATGCATATTACAAGATTGTTGATATGGATGATGATTTTGATATGGTTGTATGTAGTGGTGGTGACGGCACCTTGGATGAAGTGGTTACGGGAATGATGAAGCGTGAAAAGAAGCACAGGATTCCAATCGGCTATATTCCAACCGGAACAACCAATGACTTTGCAAGCAGCCTGCACATTTCTCGTGACATTATGGAGGCAGCAGACACTACAGTACGTGGGGAAGCATTTGCCTGCGATATCGGAAAGTTCAATAAGGATATTTTCGTTTATGTTGCGGCCTTTGGCCTATTCACCGATGTTCCGTATCAGACGGACCAGAAACTAAAAAGTGCATTGGGACATGCTGCCTATGTGTTAGAAGGCGTAAAGCGTTTGGCCAGCATTCCTTCTTATCGTATTAAGGTAACAAATGGCGACCAGGTGATTGAGGATGAGTTCATGATTGGTATGATAACGAATTCCAAATCCGTAGCCGGTTTCCGAAATATTACGGGAAAAGAAGTGAGATTTGACGATGGTGAATTTGAGGTTACTTTGATTAAGAAACCAAAGAACTTAGCAGAGTTAAATGAGATTATCACCTCTCTATTAGTGGAAAGCTTTGATACAAAGCATATGTATACATTTAAGAGTGGAGATCTTATTTTAGAATCAGATGAAGAAATTCCTTGGACACTGGATGGTGAATTTGGTGGACAACACAGCAGGGTGCATATTGAAAATAAGAAAAAAGCCCTGCAAATTATGGTGCAAAAGAGAGAGAAAGAGGACTAGTTAAATGGAAAAAAGAGAAAAATTTTCGTCGAGATTGGGATTCATTCTGATTTCGGCAGGATGTGCAATCGGACTTGGTAATGTTTGGAGATTCCCATATATTACGGGACAATATGGCGGCGGACTATTTGTATTAATCTACTTATTCTTCCTAATTTCAATGGGATTACCGGTAGTAGTAATGGAGTTTGCCATGGGGCGTGCCAGCCAGAAAAGTGTTGGTAAATCCTATGAAGCATTAGAGCCTAAAGGTACGAAATGGCATTGGCATAAATATTTTGCGATTGCAGGAAACTATCTGCTGATGATGTTTTATACAACTGTAGCAGGATGGATGCTGGCATATTTTTATAAAATGGTGAAGGGTGATTTTGTAGGCGCAAATGCAACTCAAATCGGGCAAGTCTTTGGTGATTTGACTACCAACCGCAATGAGATGATTATATGGATGCTGGCTGTATCTGTGATTGGTCTGATTGTTTGCTCTTTCGGTTTGGAAAAGGGTGTTGAAAAGATTACAAAACCAATGATGCTGTGCTTATTTGGTATTATGATGGTTCTTGTGGTTCGTTCCCTCACGCTGGATAATGCGATGGCAGGTCTGGAATTTTATTTAAAACCGGATTTTTCAAAAATTAAGGAAGCGGGTATCGGAGAAGTTATTTTCGCCGCAATGGGACAATCCTTCTTTACACTTAGCATAGGAATTGGCTCCCTATCCATTTTCGGAAGCTATATCGGAAAGGAACGCTCTCTTACAGGAGAGGCAGTTAGCGTTATGGCTCTAGATACAGCAGTTGCAATTATGTCAGGTCTGGTTATTTTTCCAGCATGCTTTGCCTTTGGAATTAACCCAGGGGAAGGTCCTGGACTTGTGTTTGTAACTCTGCCAAATGTGTTTAACGAGATGGCTGGAAGCCGACTATGGGGAAGCCTGTTCTTCTTGTTTATGACATTTGCAGCTTTGTCGACGGTCATTGCAGTATTCCAGAATATTATTGCCTGTACCAGAGAGATTTTCGGATGGACACAAAAAAAAGCAACTGTGATTAACGGAATATTATTGATTGCCTTGGCGCTTCCATGTGTTTTGGGCATGACAGACTGGTCTGGTCTCCAAATCGCAGGAAAGAGCATTATGGATTTAGAGGATTTTGCAGTCAGCAATAACCTTCTTCCGTTAGGCTCGGTAGTATACCTGCTGTTCTGTACAACCAGATACGGTTGGGGCTGGGATGGATTTGTGAAAGAAGCGAATACAGGTACCGGTATGAAATTCCCAACTTCGAAGGCATATAGATTCTATCTTACCTTTATATTGCCGGTTGTAATTTTGTATATCACAATACAGGCATATGTAACGATGTTTTAATAATAAAGAATAAAAAGTCAGCGATAAAGAATAAAAACTTTTCGCAATAAAACACTATATTGTAAACGGAATAGAGCTCCATTGTGGTAAAATAAAAGAAAAGATTTTACGCAATGGAGCTTTTTATTATGACCAAAGAAGAAAAAAGAGAAAAACGAA
>JAEIGA010002416.1_pt1 | contig 29810 bp, 29 predicted proteins | sample 9270691 | NCBI WGS metagenome assembly JAEIGA01 (sample SAMN17057246, study PRJNA624740) | gut metagenome | biome: biome; isolation source: fecal sample | host: Bos grunniens | place: China: Xizang | collected 2019
ATAGAGGGAAAACTGTCATTCATGATATAGTAGCTTTCATATTTTACGTTTGCGGTATATGATATATTTCTGGAGATATAGTGCGATTGCTTCGCCAATGCAGAAATATTTCATTGTTTCGGGGATTGTGATACGAGCCTGTTCGCAGACGCGGAAGAAATTATCAATCGTAGCACGGCTGGTAAAAATCACAGCTGTGTGTGCCAACACATCAATGCGTTGTTTCCTGAAATCTGCGACAGAGGTCCCTTCGATTTTAATGAACGGGGTAAATTCAATTTCGAGATTATACTTTTGGATCAACTCGTAAAAGGGCGACTTTTCAACCATTGCAGGAGCCGGTTGAGAAACAAGTATATTCTTAATTTTCACGCTCAAAAATTTATTTCAATTTTAATTCACAACTAACGTCGAAATTTACAATTTTTTATCGCAAAAATTGCCTAAAAATTCATATGTAATTATCACATTATCAGAGTATTATTGTCTGAAAATCAAGGCAATAATAAAGCTACACGGCAAAATTTCGACCCCGCAAAGGTACAAAAACCATTGGAAAATTGAAATTTTTTTGTCGATAAAAAAAATCAACATACGATTTATCGCGAATAAAATGCTGAAAATGAGCAATATGGCAATTATTATAGATGAGATATTCCACAACAGACCTGAAGTCATCGAACCTAATAGAATCCACGGGGTAATTATTACGACTGCAACCGAAAAGAGAATGCCGTTTTGAATGGATAGTTTGCGGATAAAATCCATTCTTCCGATGCAGATTCCGATAATTCTCGATAAAAGATACCGATAGATAGAGAGTGTTAGTAAGAGTGCTGCTGTTGCAAGAAGCACAAATTGCCAGCCACTGAGATTGAATAACTCGACGTTGATCAATTTGAAATGATAATTACATCTCAAGGCATATGCCAATATTGCACCTACAGCTACAAAAATGCTTATTATCGAGACTCGTTTGAGTGCAGAACTATGTTCGTCAATGAGTTTTGACAGTTGGTCTTTAAGACGAAATATCTGAAAAATTTCGGAGATGGTTCTTCGATATCTGTAAATCATTATGTTGTATAGCATAAAGACTATTACCAACAATGTACTTGTGACAATTTGTTCAGACAAACTGCTTGTAGCACTTATCGCAAGTTCTTGTGTCTGTAATCTTACGGCATCGTTGCCAAAGAATCTGATCAGAGTCGAGTCCATAGAGTCATTGTTTAATCAACCAGCAGATTGCGTTTCTTTGTGGAATATGCTATCCAATATAATAGTCCGAGAAATGCTACGTATAGTCCGATACGGCCAATCCAATCGCCATACTTTGCGTAGTATGTGATATTGTTATTAAGTGTCAACGAGTGGCTGATTGAAGTTTGTTTGTTCCATCCGGCAGACTTGATTATTTCTCCACACGGGGAGATAATGCCTGAGATTCCCGTATTTGCCGAACGTGCAATCCAGCGTCGGAATTCGATTGCTCTCAAGCGTGCAAATGAGAAGTGTTGACGGTAGCCGGGGGTATCTTTCCACCAACCATCATTGGTTATAATGAACAGAACTTGGGCTCCGTTACGTATGAATTCTCCGAGGTAATCACCATAAATAGATTCGTAACAGATAGCCGTAGCAGTACAGATACTGTCATTTGAAATAAATACTTCTCGGTTAGGTTGAGTGCCGAGTTGTCCGTACATACCGCCTAAATCGAGGAAATGCTTTTCAAGAAATTTCATCATTTTGGGATAGGGCATCATTTCAACACCCGGAACAAGTCTCGATTTGTGGTAGATTGCGACATCGGATGTTGTATCAATTTTGAGTGCCGAATTGTAGTTATCATACCAGAGTTCTTGAAGACGAGAGTATCTTGCCGTAATCGAAGGCGTTTCTCCCGGAGCATATCTCAAATGGGTAGATGCTCCTGTGATGAATTCTGCATCGGGATATTTTATTTTCAGAAATTTGCGTATTGATTGAATGTTCCACGCAGATTCGATATTATCTTCCCAGATACGGTCGATTGCTGTCTCGGGAGCAATAAAATAATCGGTATTGGTTGGTGCTTTCTCGGCCTCGTTCAGGATTATTCCGAGTTGTTGCTGTGAGGAGAGCCCTCCGAATTTTTCGTTGTAAGGGTCGATGTTCGGCTGAATGATATGGACATTTATTTTTTTGTTGCCATCATCTTCATACCCCTTCAGCATAACGACCGATATAATCATAGGAATAATCAGCCATCCTGTAGCAATGCTCCATTGGGTAATATTTCTGCGATTTATGATTGCACGGAAAATTAAAAGATTTGAGACCAACACCCAGAGTGACCCCCCGAGTACTCCGCTGTATTCATACCATTGTACTATCGAGGTGGAGTTGCCGAATCCGAATCCAAGAGTAGTCCACGGCCAGGAAATTTCGCCGTGAAGGTATATGTACTCGAACATCAGCCATAGAGCAACGAACATCGTATTGCTCAGAGCTTTGGGAGTTTTGAGATGCATCTTGTGGTAGAGAGAAAAGATGGCGGTCATTAGTCCGGTGTTGATTGCTACGGCAGCCAACATTCCTCCGAAAGTTGCATTGTAAATCCAGAACGTAGTCAATAGTTGCCAAAGAAAAAATGTCGCAGCAGACCAAGGAATAAATCTTCCGCGTTGTCCCTCAGCTCGTAACTTCAGGCATCGCTTCTGCAACATTAACAAAGGTACAAATGCCACAAAAAGAGACCAGCCTCCACAACCAAACCACGGCAAACTGAACAATAAAACTGCCGTCAGAGTGTAAATTATATTTGCTCGCATATATGTCGACTTGTGAAATTGTGCGTAAAGATAGGTATAATTGTTTGAACTTTTTAAAAAGTTTAGATTAAAATTTCATATCTTTGTCGTTTGTGAATTTAGAATTAGTTATGACTTCAGAGATTATAGAATCATTTTCTTTTTTTGTAAAAGGCTTTTCTGTAGGCTTTATGGCCTCGATTCCGCTGGGCCCTATTGGTGTGATGTGCATTCAGCGAACACTCAGTAAAGGGCATCGTTCGGGAGTGGTGTCTGGATTGGGGGCAGCTTCGGCTGACTTGATTTTTGCTATTATTGCAGTTTTCTCACTGACATTGGTAATGTCATTTGTCGAGACCCATATGTCACTGCTCAAGTTGCTGGGTGGAATCTGTGTAATTGTTATGGGAGTCTACATATTTTTGAAAAATCCGGCAGTGCAGATACGTAAAAATCGTGCGGGTAAAGGTAGTTTGTGGAGCGATTTTATTACAATATTCTTTCTTACTTTGACGAATCCTGCATTTATTCTGGTGTTCGTATCACTCTTTGCTGCAATGGGCGTAGGTCAATACACTTCGGGTGGACATATCATCAGCAGTATGTTCTTGTTGTTGGGAGTCTATCTTGGTGGTAATACCTGGTGGCTGACATTGACTTCACTTGTCAGTCTGCTGAGAAATAAATTTCGTCCACGACATCTGTTATGGATAAACCGAATTTCAGGTGCATTGATTGCTACACTCGGAATTATTGCCATAGTCAGTATTTTCTTCAATACTCCCATTGACAAAATAGATATTCCCTAAATCAGTTTGAAATGAAAAAAATTGTGATCGCAGTTGATGGTTTCTCATCTTGCGGAAAAAGTACATTTGCAAAGAGTGTTGCAGTACGTTTGGGGTATGCTTTTATCGATACGGGTGCGATGTACCGAGGTGTTACACTCTATGGTATCGAACACGGATTAATCAAAAATGACAAGATTGATGTTGAACGATTGGTCAGCTCGTTGGAAAAGATCCGTCTCGAATTTGTATTCAATGCCCAACGTCAGGCAAGTGACCTGTATCTGAATGGTGAAAATGTAGAGAGCCTAATCAGAACTATGGAGGTTAGTCGTATGGTCAGCCACGTAAGTTCGATTGGTGATGTGCGTCGTTATTTGACTGCACAACAACGGACAATGGGACAACGAAAGGGTATTGTAATGGATGGTCGGGATATTGGAACTACGGTGTTTCCTGATGCAGAGTTGAAGATTTTTATGACGGCTAGACCCGAGATTCGAGCTCAACGCAGATATGCTGAACTTACGGCAAAGGGCGAAAATGTTACGATTGAAGATATAATGGTTAATCTGGCAGAACGTGATTTGCAGGATCAGACTCGAACTGAGAGCCCGTTGAAACAGGCCGATGATGCAATTGTACTGGATAATTCTGAGATGTCCCTCGAAGATGAAATGGTGTGGTTTGAGCAGCAGATAAAAAGATTAGGACTATGAACGTAGAGATAGATTTAAAATCGGGATTCTGTTTTGGAGTGGTCCGAGCTATAGAGATGGCTGAACAGGCACTTACCCAGTCAGGAAAGGTTTGGTCGTTAGGAGATATTGTTCACAATAGGGTGGAGGTCGAACGACTGAGAAATTTGGGTTTGGAGACAATCAGTATCGAAATGCTGACAGACCAATTGCGAGGGAAGCATCTGCTCATAAGAGCACACGGCGAGCCACCTCAAACCTATCTGCGAGCAGAGGAGTGTGGTGTAACCCTGACTGATGCAACGTGTCCCGTCGTCGCACGACTTCAGAAAAAGGTGCGTCAGGCAGATGAAAAGATGAGAACTATCGGTGGACAAGTGGTTATTTTAGGTAAAAAGGGTCACGCTGAAGTTGTCGGTCTGGTGGGGCAAGTCGAAGGAGAGGTAATCGTGGTGGAAAAAACTGACGACCTGAAAAATGTCGATTACACACGCCCAGTGATTTTCTTGTCACAAACAACCCAGTCATTGGATCTGTTTTGTGAGGTGAGGGATATACTTGTCGCAAATTGTCAGTGTCAGCCTGAAGTACACGATACGATATGTCGCAATGTGGCTAATCGTGAGCCCCATCTGATGGAATTTGCAAAAAAACACGATGTTATTGTATTTGTTGCCGGTGCAAAAAGTTCAAATGGGAAAGTGTTGTATAACTGTTGTTTGAAGGCAAATCCGAAAACAATACTGATAGAGGAGCCGGCTCAGTTAGATCAAAATTTCTTTGTGGGAGCCAATTCGGTAGGAGTTTGTGGTGCAACATCTACACCGTTTTGGTTGATGGAGTCTGTTGCTCGAGAAATCGAAACCTACTGATGTGAAATTTACAGCATAGGGACTTGCAGTAAAAAGAGATAATGTTAGAACCATACTATAACATAGATTTGATCGAAGCAGGGTGTGATGAAGCAGGACGTGGTTGTCTTGCGGGAGCAGTCTTTGCAGCAGCGGTTATTCTGCCAAAAGATTTTCATCATCCATTGTTGAATGATTCTAAGAAACTGACTGCTCACCAGCGAGATTTGTTGCGTCCGATAATCGAACGTGAAGCAGTAGCCTGGAGTGTCGCAACGGCTACGGCCGAAGAGATTGATCAAATGAATATTTTGAGGGCATCGTTTTTGGCAATGAATCGTGCTGTTGAACAATTATCTGTAACTCCTGAATTTTTACTGATAGATGGCAACCGATTCTATCCTGCAACGAATATTCCCTATGTGTGTTTCGTAAAGGGGGACGGCAGATTTAGTCCGATTGCAGCCGCTTCGATATTGGCAAAAACTCATCGTGATCAGTATATTGAAGAACTCGCTGAACAATATCCTCAGTATGGCTGGCGAGAGAATAAAGGTTATCCGACAGAACAACACCGAAAGGCTGTAGCCGAATTCGGATTGTCACCATTTCATAGAAAAACTTTCCGGGTGAAGGAACAGCAACTCGAATTGTTCTGATAAGTTGTGTTATGAATAATTTCGACAATAAAAATTACATACCTGTGACATTGGCATTCACTGCCACTGTCGTAGCTGTATTAATTCTAATGATATTTATTCCCGATTTTAAGATTGGTGGAATCGATTTTCATCGGGTAAATATATTGTCGGATGTTTATAAACCTCACACCAATCCATCAACAAGTGATACAATTCAGTCTGACACTTCATATCTGTCGCAGGATAGTGTTTTGAGCCTGATTGAAAAGCAATTTTCAGATACGATACTCTCTGTTCAGAATGACCTGAAGAGAGATACTGCTATCAAACCCGAGCCTATTGTCTGGAAGGTTAAAACTGAATCATCAGATTCTGCAACCAGAAATCTGCCAGGTGCCGATTCGTTGCTGAGGACTACGCTCCCTGATAGTATGTATGTGCCGATTGAGGATTTTACGGCAGACGGCCGAGGTCTGAAGAATTTTTTTGCAAAGCTGGATAGCATTTCTCAAATGGATCGTCCTATCAGAGTGGTATTCTTGGGTGATTCGTTTATTGAAGGTGATATATTTACGATTGATGTTAGGGAAAAACTGCAAGATGTTTTTGGCGGTGGTGGAGTCGGATATATGCCGATGCAATCTCAGGTATCGGCAATGAGAATGAGTGTTAAACATTCTTGTTCAGATATGGAGACACTCTCTTTGGTGAATGTCACTGACGTGGATTCCCTCTATGTTAAATCGTTTTCATTGTCAGGACAGATTTTTATTCCGAAAGAGGGCGCTTCTGTTTCATTTTCGGGAGTGAAGTCAAAACGACATCTGAAAAATTTCTCTACTGCGAGATTGTTGTTTGTTAATCGCGATTCGACAGAGATAACCATTACAGTAAATGATTCGATTGTGCGTAGTTTTGCTCCGCCTTCCAATAGCAAGATTCAGCAGATTGTAGTGGCTGATAATATCAAAAATATTAAGTTTGAATTCTCTAAGGTGGGACGATTCATATGCTATGGAGCGTATCTGGAAAATCCGCAGGGAGTCTCTGTGGATAATCAGTCGTTGAGAGGCAGTTCAGGGATTCAGTTGCTGGCATCAAATATTCGTGTGAGTCGAGAAATTAATGAGATGTCGCAATGTGATTTGGTAGTGTTGCAGTATGGGTTGAATATAATGACTGAAGAGCAAACAAACTATGATGGTTATACTCAAAAAATGACCTCTGCTGTGAGAGTTATAAAACGAAATTTCCCTAATGCCGACATTCTGATAATGGGAGTCCCTGACAGAAACGTACTTAAAGAGGGTGTGTTTGTTACGATGAGTACAATGCAGACTATGATTGCGGCACAGCGACAGATTGCCAAAAATACCGAAACCCTCTTTTGGAATACATTCCAGGCAATGGGTGGCGAAAACTCGATGTCTGAATTTGTGGACCGTGGTTGGGGAGCAAAAGATTATACCCATATAAATTATCGTGGCGGACGATATATAGCCGATGCATTTGTGAAAGCTCTGTTGTGGGGAAAACAAAATAAATATTCAGAAATTCAGTGCAAGGTTGATACTACGTCAATAAATCAAGTAGCACAAATGGAATGAATCGAATTGGAAAAATTTTAATAATTATTGTTTTGTTTATTGCAACAGGATTTGTAACGAGTCCGAGTGGCGGAGATCATATTACTCAGAAGTCGGATAGTGTATATATTTACTCCAAACTCAATAGAACAGAACTCAATAGATTGGATTCCGTAAACCGAATCTACGATCCTTGTGGTGTAATGGATTGTGTCAGACGTGGATTAAGTCACTCTGCGGAGGCAAGGTTTGTGATTGCTCATATAGGTGACTCTCATATCGTATCTGGATTTTGGTCTGATCATTTCAGAAAATTGATGCAGAGTGCATTCGGCTCGGCCGGTAGAGGATTAATCGTGCCATTTGGTAACAGCTCGATTTATGAGGATCAGGACTATTCTGTCACATCGCCACAAAAATGGATAACTGCCAAACTTATGTCAGATACCGACGACTTGTCTCTTGGTGTGGGAGGTTATGCTTTTGAAACCTGTCAATCTGAAATCGTATTTAAAGTGAGTTGTGATGAGTATTTCGATCGAGTGAGAATATTTTGTCATACTGAGGCTCCGAGGTTGGAGGCGGAAGATAGTTTGAGATCTGAAATCTGTTGTCCGGATGAACGACTTGACTGTGTTACGGTTGCACTACGAAAATCTGTTAAAAGTGTAGAACTGAGAGGAAATACAATAGTAGGATTCCAACGACCGATATACTATGCAATGTCTCTCGAAAATGGTGATGCTGGTGTACTCTACCACGCAGTAGGTGTTATCGGTGTTGCAATGGAACACTACAATCAAAAACATTCGGTTATTGCTGGGACAAAAAATCTTAATGCAAATTTGACAATCGTTTCGCTTGGAACCAATGAATCTTTCGGACGAAATTTTACACGAGATTACTTTTATAATCAGATTTCGACATTGGTGTCATCACTGCGAGAGGCTAATCCCCAAACGGTAATAATGTTTACTACACCGATGGAAAATGGCCGAAAAATCGGAGGTAGATATGTCGTTAACAAGAATGTCCGACTAGCATCAGATGTGTTAAAAATGTATGCTGATGAGTTGGGATATGCCGTTTGGGATTGGTATGAAATTAGTGGTGGTCAGGGAAGTATGAAACGTTGGTATTCAGCGGGGCTGATGAGTCGCGATCGTGTACATCTTACGAGTGCTGGCTATCGACTTCAGGCAGAACTTTTATTTTCGGCATTAACCCAAAATTGAAAAATATTTGCAAAATCTCTGCAAAATTTTGTTACATCTAAAAAAAGTAGTACCTTTGTGGGTCGCTTCGGGGAAGCGATAATGTGATTATTAACCGATTAAAAACTGGACAAATGGCAGTAAAAATCAGGTTGTCACGCCACGATAAAAAAGGATATGCTTTCTATCATATCGTAGTGGCAGACAGCAGGGCGCCGCGTGACGGCAAATTTATTGAAAAATTGGGTACTTACAACCCTAACACTAATCCTGCTACGATCGAACTTCAGTTCGACAGAGCAATCAAATGGTTGCAGAATGGTGCTCAACCAACCGACACTTGTCGTGCAATCCTTTCTTACAAAGGTGTTATGATGAAAAAACACTTGTTGGAAGGTGTTCGCAAGGGTGCGTTGACAGAAGCCGTAGCTGAAGAACGTTTCAACAAATGGATGAATGAAAAAGCCGCTAAGATTGCAGCTAAAACTTCAAAACTTGTTGAAGACAAACGTTCACAAGCAGCTGATCGTCAGGCTAAAGAAGCTGAAGTAAAAGAAGCTCGTGCAAAAGCATTGGCAGCTAAAAAGGCTGAAGCAGAAGCTGCAGCAGCAGCCGCAGCAGCTGAACAAGCTGAATCAGCTGAAGTTCCAGCGGAAGAAACTCCAGCTGAAGCATAATTCCCCAATGTGAGTGGTCCAATAGCAGAGAGACGGTCGTGACTCGAATTTCGAAACTTGGCGTTGAACAGGTCGTACTGGGTAAGATACTCAGAACTTATGGTGATAACGGCGAGTTGATCGTTCAACTCTATGAGGACTTTGCAGAGGAATTTACTGATCCAAAGGAGCCGGTATGGGTCACCATTGACTCGTTACCGACTCCTATTTTTATTAGTTCGTTTGCAACACGTGGTGCAACTAAGGCAACGGTCATATTCGACGATTTTGACAATGAACAACGTGCCTCAATGTTGGTCGGTATGGAATTCTTTGTGAATAGGATTGACGATTCCTTAAACGACGATCAACTCTATATGGAAGATCTCATCGGATTTGAAATTGTTGTCAATAATGTGTCACAAGGAACGATTATTGATTATATTGACGATCAAATGAATCCGTTGTTTGAAGTCGAACGAGAGGGTAGCGATGTGCTGATTCCGGCTCACGATGACCTTATCGTCGAGTTGAAAATTACCGATAAGATAGTAGTGATGAATCTTCCAGACGGAATTTTTGATTTGTAGAGGCTATGAATAGAGGTGTGATTTTTGATATGGACGGAGTGCTTGTCGATAATCTTGAAGCACACGAAAAATCATTTGAATTGTTTTGTGCTAAATATGGATTGCCGTTTTCAAAGAGCTCTCTGAAAAATCTTTATGGTCGGTCGAATGATGCAATAATGCCGGCTCTCTTCGGATGTGAATTGACGAAGGAGGATATACTGAAATTTGAAGCCGAAAAGGAGGCTCTTTATAGAGATGTCTATGCAGATACGGTTGAGCCAGCACCCGGAATAGTAGATTATATTATTTCACTTAAGAACATAGGAATCAAGATTGCAGTAGGTTCGTCTGCTCCACTTGAAAATATTGATTTCGTGTTGGATAGTTGCAATATCCGGCAATATTTTGATGCAATAGTATACGCCAGAATGGTATCTCGTGCAAAACCAGAACCCGATATATTTCTTGCAGCAGCCAGACTGATGAATGTCGAACCTGAAAATTGTCTGGTTTTCGAAGATGCACTGGCAGGAATCGAAGCTGCTCATCGTGCAGGAATGAAGGTGATTGCACTGCCAACGACAAATCCTCGTGAGCGAATCAATCACGCTGATATGGTTATCGGTTCGTTCTTGGAAATGAATCTTGATATTACGGCTAAGTTATTTAATGTGAATGAATTGTAATATGAAAAAAGTAATATTACTTTTGCTTGCTGCTGTGATGATGTCAGCTCCACAGCGGGTTGAGGCAGGATCGAAATGGTATCAGAATCCGTTAGGATTCAGTCCGTTGAATCTTGATCAGGGACCAGCATTCGCATTGACAGGATTAGCTGTCGCCGGAGTCTTGTTGTTTACAGATAAGAATCCTGAATTAGCAGAAAAAATTACGGTTTATCAGGATGCAGGATACTCTTGGGGATATCGTAAACATCGAGCTAATGCAGCCTATTCAGATATAGGTGTCATATTTCACCTACGTAAATTTATGGGACTCGGTGTAGAACTTACGGGATTTAATTTTAACTATGGGGAAGAAGATTACCCTTTTGGTGGAGTCCGTTTATTTGCAAGATGGTATGTGCGTAATGGCTCCAAATTCAGATTGTTTATTGAAACGGGAGCTGGCATAGTGGTTGGCCCCAAGCAGTTTCCGGAACCTATTGCCGAAGATGATAGACGTGGAACTCGTCAGAATTTTACTCCGAAATATGGGTTAGGAATGGAATTTAATCTTACCCCAGAGTTGTCGTTACTTCTCGGAGCTCGTCACGTCCATCTGTCAAATGCCGGAATTCGCGGTAATAACCGAAATCCCGGACACGACAGTAATGGTTTCTTTCTCGGGATATCTTATTCGTTTGGCAAACGATAGAGTCTTTCCTAAATATTAGTTCGTTGTCTGACAACTTCAAACATTATGACGGCAGCTGCAGCTGACACGTTGAGTGATTCTATTGTGCCGTTCATAGGAATTGCTACGCGGTGGTCGCACATCTTTAAAATCTCATTAGAGACACCTTTGTCCTCGCTGCCGAGAATCAGTGCAATAGGTCTTTTCAGATCAACTTCGTAAATTAAACGACTGCTTTTTTCTGAGGCAGCGATCAATTCAACACCTTCGTTTTGTAACCATTTAAGGGTATTTCTCATACTTCCCACTCGGCAAACGGGCAGAATGTTCAAAGCTCCGGCTGATGTTTTCATTGCATCAGCATTGATTTGTGCACCGTTTTTTGTGGCAATGATTATTGCGTCAGCTCCGGCACATTCGGCACTACGTGCAATGGCACCGAAGTTTCTGACATCGGTAATACCATCACAGATAACAATCAATGGAGTGCGACCTTTTTCGTGCAGTTCGTCCATAATGTCGCTAATTTCGCGGTATGAAATCATCGCCATCTGGGCAATGACTCCTTGATGCGGCATTTTGACCATTCTGTTCAGTTTTTCTACGGGTACCTCCTGGACTGATATTTTGCGTCTGTTACACATCTCTTTGAGTCTGACGAGGTTTTCACTGTCCGCTCCTTTTTTGATCAAGACTTTATCAATTTCACGACCTGCTTCGATTGCTTCGATTACGGGTCTGATTCCGAATATTATATTACTCATAGTTAATGTATTCAGGTTGTTGTGTTCTTGGATTATATTTAGCAATTAGTGTGAATTCGAGTAATTTTCGTGAAAGGTCTGCGTGGCGGATTTTTATTCTGACACGATCGCCGAGTGTAATTGTTCGTCCTCTGAGTCGTCCGATTATGCGGTAATTGTCATCGTCAAATGTGTAATAGTCGTCTGTCAGATTGCGTAATGAGATCAAACCTTCAATCTTATTTTCATCGAGTTCGACAAACATATTCCATTCGGTAATGTTTGTTACAAAACCATCAAATTCCTGATCAATTTTATCCATCATAAATTCGACCATCTTGTATTTGATTGAGTCGCGTTCGGCATCGGCAGCACGTTGTTCCATTTCCGATGAGTGGTCGCATAATTCCTGGAATTTATCCTTATCTGCGGATGCACCTTCGTTAAGGTAGTGTGCAAGCAGTCTGTGAACAAGCATATCTGGATAACGTCGGATTGGTGATGTAAAGTGGGTGTAGTAATCAAACGACAATCCGTAGTGACCAATGTTGTCTGTTGAGTAGATTGCTTTTGCCATTGATCGAATTGCAAGTGTCGAAATCAAGTTCTCTTCAGGTTTTCCCGCAATCTTCTTCATCAGTTGATTCAACTCTTTCGAGATAGCCTTGCCTTTATCAGCTTTGAATTGGTAGCCAAGTTTTGCAATGAAATTCTTGAATGTCAGGAATTTATCTACATTTGGTTTGTCGTGAATTCTGTATACGAAGGTTCTGTTACTATGGCCACCTGTTTTTTTGCGACCGATAAATTCAGCAACGTGTCTGTTCGCCAACAACATAAATTCTTCAATGAGATGATTTGCTTCCTTCGAAACTTTGAAGTAGACTCCAAGCGGTTTACCTGTCGGATCGAGATTGAATTTAGCCTCTTCGCGTTCGAAATTAACGCTGCCATTTTTGAAACGATCTTTACGCAGTATTTGGGCTAATCGATTGAGTGTCAATATTTCGTTGCAGAAATCACCTTGTTCGGTCTCAATAATTAACTGAGCCTCGTCATACGTAAAACGACGGTTAGAATGAATAATGGTACGTCCGAACCAACGATTGACAACTTCGGCTTCAGCTGTCATTTCAAAAACTGCCGAGAAACACAAACGGTCAACGTCGGGCATCAGCGAGCAGATGCCGTTAGATAATCGTTCAGGCAACATCGGAACTGTGCGGTCAACCAGATATACACTCGTGGCACGAGATTGAGCCTCTTTTTCGAGAGGTCCTTCTGTTACATAGTGAGTTACGTCGGCGATATGAACTCCCACTTCATAGTGTCCATTGGGCAGTGTACGGATTGAAAGTGCATCGTCAAAGTCTTTAGCATCGGCCGGGTCGATTGTGAAAGTCGTAATCAGTCGAAAATCTCGACGCTTTTGTATTTCATCATCTGAAATGTTCTCGTTAATCTTAGCTGCTTGATTCTCAACTTCTTCAGTGAATTTTGACGGCAAATCATACTCGGCTAATATTGCGTGCATTTCGGCATTGTGATCACCCTCTTTACCGAAAACTTCGACAATTTTACCTACAGGGTTTTTGACATTCTCGGGCCAATCTGAAACCTGTACCTTTACTTTGTATCCGTTTTCTACGCCTGCAGGAATGTCTCCAATAGGTACAAATACGTCATAAGGCATTGTACGTGAATTAATTATCACAAATGCGTGAGTTTTCATCATTTCGATTCGGCCGACATAAGAGTGGGGTACTCGTTCGACAATGCGGACAATTTCGCCTTCAACCTGTTTGCGACGTTTGTGTATCAGTGATACTTTGACTACGTCTCCGTGCAGTACGTGTGCTAGATTACGGTCACTAATTAAGATGTCGCGTTCGAAACCTTCGATTGTGACAAATACCGAACCAGAACTTGTGATGGCTACAACTCCTTGATATAAATCGGCATCAGAAATAATCCATTTATATTTTCCTGAACGTGGTTTTGAAATCAGATTTCGTTCGATAAGAAATTCCAAACACGCTCGCACAAGACTGAATTGTGCAGTCGGTATTCCTAAATTCGAAGCTATTGATTTTATTGTGAATGTTTGTTGGGAATTAGCTCTCATAAGTGAGATTAGCTTTTCCTCCAAAAGATTGATATCTATTGAATTGTTTAGGTCGTAAGATTTAGTTCTTTTTCTTTTCGATTTTTTCATAATCCTGCTCCTCTGAAAAGACAATAATTCATACTACAAAATTAATAAAATTCGTTATCTTTGCCCACAAATGAGAGAAAAAGTGGATAATTATCTAGATAATTTGAGTGAAGTTCAGCGTGCAGCTGTAACAAATATCGATGGTGCATCATTGATTATTGCAGGAGCAGGTTCGGGTAAAACACGTGTATTGACTTGTCGAATTGCTTATATGTTGGAACAGGGGATTGATCCCAGTAATATTATGGCCCTGACTTTTACGAATAAAGCTGCCAATGAGATGAAACAACGTATGGCTCGGTATGTCTCGCCGCAACTTGTTTCACGATTGAGAATGGGTACGTTTCACTCGGTTTTTTCAAGAATTATCCGTAATGAATCACACTTGCTCGGATTTCCCAATACGTTCACTATTTACGAACCAGGGGATAGTCGAAATGTGATTAAGATGATTCTCAAAGAGTTGAATCTATCAGATGATTTATATAAACCCCAGCAGATTCTGACTCGTATCTCACTTGCTAAAAATAATCTTGTATTACCCGCTGCATACCGTCAGAACGTAGTATTATGTGCTGAAGACAGAGAACGAAAACAACCTCTTTTGGTTGATATTTATGATAGGTATATGCAGATGTGCAAGAAATTCGGTGCAATGGATTTCGATGATTTGTTGTTGTATATGAATATCTTGTTCAGAGATTTTACTGATGTGCTCGAAAAGTATCGCAATATATTTAAATATATTTTGGTTGATGAGTATCAGGATATAAATATGGCACAATATCGAGTGATTCATAAACTTGCACATCCTGATGGTAATATCTGTGTGGTGGGAGATGATTCTCAGAGTATATACTCGTTCAGAGGTGCAAAAATTGAGAACATCCTACGCTTCCAAAAAGATTTTCCGAGTGCTAATATATTCAAACTCGAACAGAATTATCGTTCAACTCAAAACATTGTTAATGCTGCAAACAGTTTAATTGTCAAAAATAAAAACCGACTCGAAAAAACGATCTTCTCGACAAATGATACGGGAGAAAAAATCAAGGTCGTAAAGGCTTATACAGATAAAGAAGAAGCTGCAATGGTTGCTTCGGACATTTACTCACAGGTCAAGAGAAATAATAAGAGTTACGACTCGTTTGCAATTCTCTATCGAACTAATGCACAGTCGCGTGGATTTGAAGAGGCAATGCGTAAAATGAATATTCCTTATAAGATTCGAGGTGGAATGTCGTTCTACCAGCGAAAGGAGATTAAGGATATTTTAGCATATGTGCGTCTTATTGCAAACAAGAATGATGACGAAGCTTTATTGAGAATTATAAACTATCCTACACGTGGAATTGGTGATGTGACCAAAGAGAATATACGCTTGGCGGCTCAGCAAGCAGGTAGCAGTATGTGGGAGATGATAAATACTGTGGCAAAGCAACCTAAAGTTTTGGCATTCAGAGATTTGATTAATTCATTGACAGAGTGTGCATCTCAGACAAATGCATTAGATGCGTTGCGTGAAATTGTTACACGTTCGGGTATTTTCGGGCAGTTTTCAATGAGCCGAACTCCCGAAAATGTAAGTGCTTTGGAAAATATCGAAGAGTTGATTAACTCGGCTAAGGAGTTTGTTGATTCAATTAATGATGATGAGATGATTGCTGAGAGATCTGCATCTTTGACTCAATGGCTTGAAAATGTCTCTCTGATGACAGATGAGGATAATGATGATGATAACAATCAGAATTATGTGACTTTGATGACAATTCACTCAGCCAAAGGGCTTGAATTTGATAATGTATATGTAGTTGGTCTTGAGAATAATCTCTTCCCAAGCAGACGAAGTTTTGAGTCTGCATCTGAATTGGAAGAGGAACGTCGTCTGTTTTATGTCGCTATCACTCGTGCCCGCACACGATTGATGTTGAGTTATTGTGGACAGAGATTCCAATGGGGTGATATGGCAACCAATCCTCCAAGTTTGTTCTTAAAAGAGATTGATCCTCAGTATCTTGATGTTGCAAATTCGAAGCCAGATGAAAACCGTAATACTCAGGATAGAGTGTCGCCAATCAGACAATTTGACTATGGACATCGGAATATTCGTTCAATCGGAGCTGCTACATCTAGCGATACTACTTCAGAAATTACTCAAACGGGAGATTTGTCGATTGGTTGCAGAGTATTGCACGATAAGTTTGGACAGGGTCGTGTTTTGGCAATAAAAAACTCTACAGCCGGATTGAAAGTCTCAGTTGAGTTCGATCAGGTCGGCTGTAAAGATTTGTTGACAAAATTTGCTAAACTGAAAGTGATTGGTTAGTTTTCCATCAGACGTTTCATTTCGCCTACCAGGCGGTATGCTCCATCTCCAACGTTCAGAATCGTAGCTTTATCCCACATATAACAAGGCACTGTAACAACACGATTACGTTCGTCTGTAATAGGTTGGTCAGCGGGAGATTCGACACTATATACGCCCATCTTTTGTCGAAGTTCGTCTTTCATTGGCGACTCAGGTCCAAGTGTTATTTTCAAGTCGCAGTGTTGCAATGTGCCTGCCAACATCATCGGTGCAATGCACATAGCTCCAATAGGTTTGCGTGCGTCGTGAAACTCGTGAATAATCTTTGCAACATCTGCTCTAACACTCATATCTAAACCATCAATTGCAAATGTGAAAAGGTTCATTGCTGCCCCAAATCCACCAGGTAGCAGTAGTCCATCAAAATCTTTTACATTTAATTTATCAAGAGAATGAATCTTTTCGGCACGTGCAGCACGTGCAGCCTCAATCAGCATATTTCTCTTTTCAGGAAGCACCTCACCTGTCAGATGATTCGTAACTTGATATTGGTCGTCATTTGGGGCAAATACCTCATAACTCAAACCGTGTCGCATTACGGCATACATTGCTGTAACACTCTCTTGTATTTCGCTACCATCGCGTGAACCGCAACCGCACATTATTACTGCAATTCTTTTCATAGTGTTTAAATGTTTATAATTTGGTAAGCAATATTTGTGCGAAGATAAGATTTTTTGCCTAATAAAGAATCAAAATTTGTAATATTAAATACAAAAAACTCCGATAATTTAGTGTTATCGGAGTTTTTCAATATATGATCTAAATTATTTTACAAGACCTGAGAATCCCATAAATGCCATAGCCAAAATACTTGCCGTAACAAGTGCAATTGGAATGCCCTTCATTGCCTTAGGTAATTTTTCAATATCAAGACGTTCTCTGATTCCGGCGAACAAAACCATTGCTAAGGTGAATCCAATTGCTGTTGAAGCTGCATAAACGACAGATTCTCCAAGATTAAGCTCTTTTTGAACCAACAACACAGCCACGCCTAATACTGCACAGTTTGTTGTAATCAGAGGAAGGAATACACCCAATGCTTGATACAAAGCAGGACTGACCTTCTTCAGTATAATTTCCACCATCTGAACGAGAGCTGCAATAACCAAGATGAAAACGATGGTCTGCATATACTCGATTTCCAAAGGGATAAGTATATAGTATTGAAGAAGATACGCTGCAATAGATGCTATTGTCATAACAAACGTAACTGCAGCACCCATACCCATAGCGGTACTTACTTTTGTAGATACTCCCAAGAATGGGCAGCAACCCATAAATTGAGACAACAAAATGTTGTTGACAAATATCGCAGAGATTATAATTACAAAATATTCCATATCTATTTATGTTTAGCAGTCAATTTGTTGAAAATAACCAATAAATATCCCAAAACGAGGAATGCTCCCGGAGCCAATACAAATATCAGAATTCCATCTGTATCAATAAGTTTCTGTCCGAAAATTGAGTACGAGCCTAAAAGTTCGCGGATACTGCCAATTATGGTCAGTGAAAGGGTAAATCCGAGTCCGATACCAGCACCGTCAAGCATTGATGCCAAAACTCCATTTTTAGATGCGAATGATTCGGCACGTCCCAGGATGATACAATTGACAACAATCAAAGGAATAAATACCCCTAATGCACTGTACAAATCTGGAGTATATGCTTTCATAATTAATTCGACAACAGTTACGAGTGAGGCAATAACCACGATGAATGCAGGAATACGAATTTTACTTGGGATTAAATTTTTAATTAGCGAAATGATTGCATTTGAAAAAATCAATACACACATTGTCGCTACACCCATTCCAAGTCCATTAATTGCCGATGTGGTGGTGCCGAGTGTTGGACACATACCCAACAGCAGTACGAATACCGGATTATTCTTAATTATTCCGGAGGTGAATGTCTTAAGATTACTCATTATCTGCCTCCTCCTTATCTATTTCATTAAAAATTTTGTATGCAAGGTTAACAGCTTCAGTAAATGCTCTTGACGTGATGGTTGAAGCAGTAATGGCATCAACATCGCCGCCATCTTTTTTTACAAATAGTTTGAATGAATCGGGATTTTTACCGCTGAATTGGGCAACAAATTTCGACCCCTTTTCTGAGATTTTGGCTCCCAATCCAGGAGTTTCGTTCTGTGACAATACCGAAATATTGTGAATAGAACCATCGGTTTTAAAGCCTACGATCAGACGAATATGACCATTGAAACCGTTTTTCGAGAAGGTCTCAACCGCATAACCTACAACTTTTCCATCAAGACGTGCGGTGTACACATTGAGTTTCATTCCGTCAACATCTTTTTCGATTTTTTCGTCATTGGGTTGATTGTCAAATTTCGGCAGGACTTCGCTTAATGCATTTTGAGTCTTGAGTTGATCTGCTTTTTCAATAGGATCTTTAGTCATATTGTAAACGACTCCGACTGCAGATGAGGTTACTGCCGTAATGACGAACAGCACCAATACCATATTTTTAAGTGAACTTTTCATACTCCATATTATTTGATAGCTCCAAATCTGCGAGATTTAACATATTTGTTAATAAGCGGAGTTACAGCATTCATAATCAGAATTGCGAATGACATACCTTCTGGATAGGCCCCCCAAACACGAATCAACATTGTGATTACACCGATACCTACACCATAGATCAACATACCTCGGTGTGTCATTGGTGATGACGAGTAATCGGTTGCCATAAATATTGCTCCCAGCAATGCTCCACCAGTCAGCAAGTGGAACAGAGGACCCATATATAATTGAGGATTAGCCAACTGAAGAATCAGTGCCATAACGGCCATCGATCCAAGTACTGCAACGGGTGTGTGCCAAGTGATAACTCGACGAATCAACAGGTATACACCACCGAGAATCAGAGCTAATGCTGCGAGTTCTCCAAGCGAACCACCCTTCATGCCAATCAAGAGATTCATATAATCAACTTGATCAATAATGGTTTCCATCGGTATATTATTTTTAAGAGCCTCCTTTACTGCTGCAAGCGGAGTTGCTCCTGAGAAGACGTCTACTGCTGTTGATGTCGCACCTGATAAACCTTCAGCTGCACTATTCTGCCATAATGGGAATTTTGTCATTGTAACAGGGAAAGAAATCAATAGAAATACACGACCTACCAGAGCCGGATTGAATGGGTTACGTCCCAGACCTCCAAAAGTCATTTTTCCGACACCTATTGCAATAATAGCTCCGAGAATCAGCTGCCAGATAGGAAGATCGTATGGAACATTGAATGCCAGCAACATTCCGGTTACTACGGCAGAAAGATTATTGATTGTGCTTTGACCTTTGAGCAGGTAACGTTGTACAAACCATTCGACCAAAACACAAGTCACAACTGAGACAAGTGTCATTGTCAATGGCATAATTCCAAAGACCGCACAAGATACTATAAGCGACGGAATCAATGCGATTATCACATCGAGCATAATGCGCTGAGTTGTGTCTTTTCCGTGCAAGTGGGGAGATGATGTTACTAATAGTCTGTTCTCCATAATCACTATAAATATTTAGGGGTTTACCGGTTTTATTTTTTAGATGCAATTTTACGTGCTAATGCTCGTCCTACTCTGATTTGGTCGAGTAGGGGAAGGGCTGCTGGACAAGTGAATGTACAACAACCACATTCAATACAATCGATTATATGATTTGCAATCAAATCGTCATAGCGTTTCAATTCGCATAATCTGAACAACAAATATGGTTCAAGACCCATAGGACAAGCAGCGATACATTTACCACATTTTATACATTCGAGTTCTTTGTGTCGTATTGCATCATTATCTTCGAGTACAAGAACTCCTGAAGTTCCTTTAAGCACTGCTGATTCGACATTGCTGATTGCTGCACCCATCATCGGTCCACCACTGACAACCTTATATGGAGCAGTCTGTGAGTTTGCATCAAATCCTGCAAAGTTTAAAATATCGATGATTGGTGTTCCGAGTCGCACAAGAAAATTGCCCGTATGAGGAAGTCTCTTTCCTGTAATGGTAACTACGCGGTCAATCAGTGGTCTGTTCTTCTGAATGGCCTGATATATAGCAAATACAGTGCTGACGTTCTGAACAATTACACCAATGTCTGACGGAAGTTTACCTGATGGTACCTGTTTGCCCGTAATCGACTCGATGAGTTGTTTTTCACCACCTTGTGGATATTTCAGTTTTAACGGAACAATCTCAATATCAGAATATGATTTTGCAAGTTCTGTCAAGTGTTCTATTGCATCAGGTTTATTCTCCTCGATCCCGATGAAGATCTTTTTCAGCCCGATTGCCTTTTGCATCAGTTTGGTCCCGATTAGTATCTCTTCGCCGTGTTCGAGCATCACTCGGTGGTCTGCTGTCAAATATGGTTCACACTCTACGCCATTGACGATTAATGTGTCAACACCAGAACCTTTCGGAAATGACAATTTATTGAAGGTTGGGAACATTGCTCCACCCATACCTACAATACCTTTTTCTGAAATTCGTTTAAAAAACTCCTGACTATCAATATTGATGTTGCGAATAATTGTATCCGATACATCAATTGAAGGATCCCATTGGTCACCTTCTACCGTAATCGTAACGGCTGGAACAGGGCGACCTCCTTTGTCAAATACAGGATCTGTCGAACTAACAGTACCACTGACAGATGAGTGGATATTACAAGACAGACCATTGCTAGATTGGCCGATTAACTGCCCAACCAGAACTTTATCGCCACGTTTTACAACTGCTTGAGCTGGAGCCCCGATATTCTGATTAAGTTGTATTACAACTTTGGTCGGCAATGGAAAATTTTCGATCGCTTTATCTGCAGTAAGTTTATTTTCTGATGGATGGATTCCACCTATTGTAAAACTCTTCAGCATAGTTTTAGTTTATTTGTGCAGTTGTTTCTGCCGGTTTTCGTTCAGGGAAATTTATTTCTTGAATTGCACCTACGGGACATTCTGCCACGCATTTGCGACATAATCTACATTTATTATGATCTATATAGGCTAAATTATTAGTTAAAGTAATTGCTTCAAATGGACACGTTTTAACGCATTTACCACAACCAATACAACCTACTGAGCAGACCTTACGAGTGATTGCTCCTTTATCTTTATTGCTGCAGGCAACATATACTCGTCTGTCTTTGGGTCCACGTTTTCTGATTTCGATAATATTCTTAGGACAAGCCTTCACACAGGCACCGCAGGCTGTACATAATTCTGGATTAACTTCTGGTAGTTCTGTTTCGGGATTAATTTTAATTGCTCCGAATGAACAAGCGTTTGCACAATCTCCTTTGCCGAGACAGCCGAATGAACAACCTGATTCACCGCCAAAGATTGCATTCTCAACAGCACAAGACTGAACTCCGAGATAGAGTGTCGTTTTAGGTCTGACCGAACAGTTACCAGCACAGCGTACTACAGCAATCATCGGTTCTGATTTAGCCGGTGTCTTTTCTAGAAAATCACCGATTTTTTGCATTGTGCTGTCTCCTCCTACAGGACAACGCAAACCATCCATCGAATCTGACTTAACAAGTGCTTCTGACAAACCGCGACAACCAGGATAACCACATCCACCACAGTTTGCTCCAGGTAGCATCCCTTCGACAATGTCGATTCGGGGGTCTTCTTCGACTTTGAACTTTTGTGCTACGAAGTATAGGACTATCGCAGCTACAACTCCCAACACAACAAGTGTTAAAATTGTGTAAATTAAAATGTCAGTCATTTTTTTTAAAGTGTCCTAATTTTATTTGTCGATTCAGTCTATGGGATAGGCTGTGAAAATTATTTTTTTTCTGAATTTTTTGCGAAACATCGATAGTACTAAAAAATAGAGTGCTCCGCAACCGAGTGCAGCAAGCCCTGAGGTCAGTTCACCTGCATTTAGTTGCAGCAAGATTAATAGTACTGTTAATATTATAACAAATGGAAATACATAAACAAACATCGTAGCCTGTAACCCTAAAACTTCGTCCATTGTTACAAGTACCTGTTGTCCTATTTTGAATTCTGTGTTATCACCGATTGGTACGACGATAATGCGTTCCGAACCGTTTCCGCACAATTCTTTCGCACGACACGAGCCACAAGCCTCCTGTTTCGAGACTTTTACCTCGATGGTAGTTTCTGTTATTTTTATAACGCAACCTTCGTGAGAGATGGTTTGTGCCATAGTCGGATAATTTTTTAAAATTGATATTTTGCAGTAATCGGCATTTGTCTATCCTTGTAGAATGCTTGTGTTGACAATTTTAATACAGGACAGAACTGATTTCGTTTGTATTCGTTACGTTGAACCATTCTTGCAACTCGGGCAACCTCTTCTTGATCGAAACCAACTTCGGCAATCTCCTCTATGCTTTGATTTTGTTCAATAAGTCTGTATAGTATAGAGTCTAAAACCTCGTATACTGGCAGCGAATCACTATCCTTCTGATCGGGACGCAATTCAGCTGAAGGTTCCTTATCAATAATTTCACGAGGGATAATCTCTTTGTTGCGATTGATATAGCGAGCCAGATCATATACCTCCATTTTATAGAGATCACCCATCAGGCTGATAGCACCGATCGTGTCACCATACATTGTGCCGTATCCTACAGCAGCTTCACTTTTGTTGCTTGTATTGATAATGACAGCTCCGAACTTGTTACTATAAGACATCAGCAATAGACCTCTGATTCGAGACTGCATATTTTCTTCAGTAAGGTCTTCTTTGCGACCTGCGAATATCGGAGCCATTGTTTGACGTACTGTATTGAAAATATCAGTAATCGGAACAATGTCATATTGGATACCTAGATTGTTTGCCAATGCCACCGAGTCATTGATCGAATGGTCAGATGAGTATTGCGAAGGCATCAGGATTGCGTGAACATTCTCTGCTCCGAGAGTTTCGGCGCACAGAGCAACTACTACTGCTGAGTCGATTCCACCAGACAGCCCGATACAGGCCTTTTTGAATCCGTTTTTGCGGAAATAGTCTGACAAACCGAGTTTGATTGCACGATATACATTGTGAGTCTTATTCTGTTCGGGGAACTCGATAGGTTCATTATGAGCAAAAGGATCGAACGTGACGAAATCTTCTTCAAAAGGTTTCATCATAAGAATCAGTTCACCGCGAGAGTTATAAACCGTAGAATTGCCATCATAGATAGCCTCTGTATTACCGCCAACAAGGTTAGTGAGAATCAGAGTCTTTCCCAATTCAAAAGCTTTGCCGCTGAAGTATTGGTGTCTGCGTTCAACGATACCTCGGCTATAGATTGATTTATAACAATTGATTATGAGTTCGGCTTTTACACCGTATTCGTTTTCTGTCAAAACATCTTCACCGAGAACTACTGCGATTTTGTGACCATCTACGTCGATGAATTCACAACCCTCAGAGGCAGCGATAAATGCTGCTTCGTGACGATTATTGACCTTTTTCTTTCCGATATATTTTTCAACACGACCATTGCGAACGATGGCCACTGTGCTTATGGTTTCGTTGTTGTATTTGTAGGGAGTTCCGATCAGTGCGGTAATGTTGTTACAATACTGTGCAATATTTTCGAGGGTTTCATCACATTTTTCAAGAAATAATCTATTCCCCAAAAGATCGTATGCAGGAGCTCCTGATAAAGCCATCTCGGTAAATACGACAAGTTTCGCACCATCGTTTTCGGCACGTTTAATCGCCTCGATGATCTTAGCACTATTGGCTTCAAAATCTCCAATCGTGTAGTTTAATTGAGCCAAAGATACTTTCATAAGTGTCCAATAAGTTGAGTTGTAGTGAATTCGTGCGGCTGAGAGTGCAAAAATATGCTCTCAACAGCCGCACAAAGGTATAAATTAATTTTGAGAGGTAGAATTAAATTTATTAGTTTTTTTTGAATATTCTTTTGTTTTCTGAGAATCCTCAGAAAATTGTCTGACAATTTTCGAAAAATCACTCGATAATTTCGCCTGAATCATTCACTATAACCCCGTGTGGCTGGCATAGGTAGAGGTTTTTTGATATGGCTGTAATACTGGTGTAGATTGGTGGAGTAACACGTTCGCCACGACTGTTCAGTAAACCATAGTATTCATTGTAATAGCCACGTACCAGATACGAACGACAATTGGCAAACTCATAAATACTATCCGATGAATACTCATCTGAATTGTTGACTTTTGATTCGAAGGTCAAAGTATAGATTTCGTCTATGTGAAAATCGACAATGATATTTCCTGCGAGATCGTAAATTTTGGTCGTGTGATCAGAAAATCCAACTTCGATTTGTCCATTTTCAACTGTAATTTGTGTGTGCGCGATAGGAAATACCTCCTTCATATTCGCATCGAACAGCCCTGTTAATCCGTTACGTTCAACGTTCCAGAAACCCTCATCACAGAATATGTTATCAAATTCAGGGGGCAAAACCCACTTCCCTTTTTTGTCAATTAATCCAAAGTCACCGTTGTCAGGGTGTCTTATAATGCAGTAGCCATTTTTGAATCCATAATGCGGATTTTCGTGATAAACTTTGAGACCAGTGTTGATGACAACCTCTCCGACTGAATTTATAAAGACCAAAGTATTATCTTTTTCTACAGCAGCCAGACCATCGCAGAATACCCACGCACGCGTGAATGTGGCCGGAATTCTAATCTCTCCCGTAAAACGATTGAGATAACCACGTTTGCCATTTTTGGCAAATACGGCGAGAGTGTCATCCGAGTAGACTACCCATTCGAGACCTCTGTGCAGAGTTTTCCCGGTTGCTGTGTTACAGATTTTACCACGGTTTGAAGAATATCTGTATTTGTAGACAATGTCGTTGCTGATGTGTTTCGAATCCCAATACTCATCGCAAGTGATCGGACGTATAATCTGAAGATTGATTATATCATATAGGTGTATTGCAGCAATTACGACTGCCGCCAAAATAGCTGTAACAACTATGCCCGAACAAATTTTCATTACAAAACTATGAATTCTTTTTGTGCTTTTTCGGCAGAGATGTCGCTCGAGGCAGAGAAAAAGTCGAAGCACTTTGTGTTTAATTCTTGTGTTGAATTTACATTTTTTACGTGTACCCATAATTTAAGCTAAGTTAGATGATTGATTATTTATGATTTTATACTCATTTGATAAAGGTTTTCTATCAGTAAAATCGAAACAATTTTTTTCAATTGTATTAAATTTTTATACTGATGTATGCAGCTCGGCACAAAATGTGTTTCAGATGTAATTCGTAGTTAAAAATTTTAGTCAAATATTTAATCAAATTAATGTTATGTCAAACAACAAATTTTGTAACGATTCGCTTGATACTCCTATTTTCGGTTCCGAAAAGATGTTAGAACCTGCTCCTTGTGATAAGATGCCGGAATATTCTACTCCTGGGGCTGTAGCTTACCAGATGGTACACGATGAGACTTTTCCTCAGACTCAACCACGACTGAACCTTGCGACATTTGTCACTACATATATGGACGAATACGCTACCAAACTGATGAACGAGTCTATCAGTATCAATTATATTGACGAAACGGAATACCCGCGTGTTGCAGTTATATGTGGCCGATGTATTAATATGATTGCAAATTTGTGGAATACTCCGCAGAAAGATAAGTGGAAAACGGGAGCCGTTGCTATCGGTTCATCTGAGGCGTGTATGCTTGGCGGAGTCGCAGCTTGGCTTAGATGGAAAGAACGTCGTAAGTCTGAAGGCAAACCTTATGATAAACCTAATTTTGTGATTTCGTCGGGTTATCAAGTTGTGTGGGAAAAGTTTGCTCAGCTGTGGCAGATTGAAATGCGAACCGTACCTCTTACTCTTGAAAAACCAACACTTGATGCCGAAGATGCTTTGAGTATGTGTGACGAGAATACGATCTGTGTTGTTCCGATTATGGGTGTAACCTGGACAGGGCTCAATGATGATGTCAAAGCATTAGACAAGGCTCTTGATAAATTCAATGAAAAAACAGGTTATGATATACCTATTCACGTTGATGCAGCCTCAGGTGGATTTATTCTGCCGTTTTTGGATCCGGATCACAAGTGGGATTTCCGTCTCAAGTGGGTATTGTCGATTAGTACATCGGGACACAAATTCGGATTGGTCTATCCTGGTTTGGGGTGGGTAGTCTGGAAAGACAAGGAATATCTGCCTAAAGAGATGAATTTCAGTGTTAACTATCTTGGAGCAAATATATCTCAAGTCGGACTCAATTTTTCACGTCCCGCAGCACAAATTCTCGGACAGTACTACCAATTTATCAGACTCGGATTCAAAGGTTATCAGTGTATTCAGCAGAATTCTATGGAGATAGCCCGCTATGCACACCAGCAGATTGGTGAAATGGAGTGTTTCAAGAACTACTCGAAAGATATCTGCAATCCGCTTTTCATTTGGTATATGAATCCTAACTATGAAAAAAATGCAAAATGGACCCTCTACGATTTGCAGTCGAAATTGCAAGAAAATGGTTGGATGGTTCCTGCATATACGTTACCCGCCAATATTCAGAATATTGTGGTGATGCGTATCGTAGTCAGACAAGGAACAAGTCGAGATATGATTGATATGTTGCTTGACAATATGCGACAGGCGGTAGTCGAACTAGATAAGTTGGAGTACCCGACACCATCACGCATCGCTCAGAATAAGTCTATGCAGCAAAAGGGAAAAATCTTTACACATTAATGAATATTAACTGGTCGAATCACTCCTATATACATTTAGGAGTGATTTCGATATTCTATAACTAAAGTTTTTAATACAATGAGTACAAAAAATTCTACTCCGGATAAAGGTTTCAAATTGTCTGTTGCAACGCTTGCCATAATGAACGTTGCCGCAGTTGTTTCGCTTCGAGGGTTGGCTGCAGAGTCTGTCTACGGGTTGAGTTCGGCATTCTATTATTTGTTTGCGGCAGTCTGTTTCTTGATTCCTACGGCAATGGTCGCAGCCGAACTTGCTGCAATGTTTCGCGACAAGCAGGGTGGAGTATTTCGTTGGGTAGGAGAGGCTATGGGACAACGTGCCGGATTTTTGGCTATATGGTTACAATGGCTTGAGAGTACGATATGGTATCCTACTGTCTTGACGTTCGGAGCCGTTTCGATTGCCTTCATCGGAATGTCACCCCAGGCAGATATGAATCTCGCATCAAATAAAATCTATACTCTGGTTGTTGTGTTGGCAATATATTGGATTGCAACATTTGTCGCCTTGAAGGGACTGAAATGGGTGGGTAAGATTTCGAAAATTGGTGCAATGGTCGGAACAATCCTACCGGCAGGGTTGCTAATCCTCTTGGGAATAATCTATCTTATCTCAGGCGGACATATCGAGATGAATCTGAATCAGAGTTTTTTCCCCGATTTGACCAATATAAATAATCTGGTTTTAGCATCGGGAATATTTCTGTTCTATGCCGGAATGGAGATGATGGGGGTACACGTGATGGATATTAATAACCCTGCGAAGAATTACCCCAAAGCAGTCTTTATCGGTTCGTTGATTACGGTGTTGATATTCATTCTTGGTACATTCTCGCTTGGTGTGATAATCCCCTCTAATCAGGTCAACCTGACACAGAGTCTGCTCATAGGATTTGATAAATATTTTTCATTTTTACACATTTCGTGGGTGTCTCCTCTAATAGCAGTGGCCTTGGCGTTTGGAGTCCTTGCCGGTGTACTGACCTGGGTCGCAGGTCCATCGAAGGGTTTGCTGACAGTCGGACAGGCCGGGTATCTGCCTAAATTTTTTCAGCGAACAAACAAAAACGGAGTCCAAAGTAATATTTTGTTGATTCAGGGTGGAATTGTTACTCTGCTTAGTTTGCTGTTTGTTGTAATGCCATCTGTACAATCGTTTTATCAGATATTATCTCAACTGACGATTTTACTCTATCTTATAATGTATTTGCTGATGTTTGCCTCGGCAATCAAACTGCGTTACATTATGCCTAAAGCTGAACGTCCTTTCGCAATTGGCAAGAATGGCAATCTCGGTATGTGGATTGTTGCGGGTGTAGGATTTGTAGCATCGTTGCTCGCTTTTGTACTGAGCATTATTCCTCCAGATCAAATATCTGTGGGTAGCAGTACGGTATGGTATTTGGTACTTGCATTCGGAACAATAATTTCGATTGTAATTCCACTTGTGATATATGCTCGACGAAAGCCTGCGTGGCGTGATCCGAAAGTCAATTTCAAACCTTTTCATTGGCAACAAACCGAAGCAAATAAATAATCATAATCTCAAAGCGGATATTTTTTTTGAATATCCGCTTTGTTTTTGTTTTTGAATGCGTAAATTTGCAATGACCTAAACAATGAAGAGAATGATTACTCGAGATGTAAAAATAAGAGTGAGATATGGTGAAGTCGATCAAATGGGATTCTTGTACCACTCACACTATGTTGAGTATTATGATGTTGCCCGTACAGAAATGATTCGTATGCTAGGCACGTCTAATTACGAACTCGAAGAGACCGGTATTATGTTGCCTGTGACTAATGTTACGATAAACTACAAGAATCCGGCTTATTATGATGATTTGTTGACAGTGAGAGTGTCGCTTAAAGAGATGCCGACAGTCAAGATGACATTCTATTTTGAGGTGTTTCGTCCCAATGGCGAACTGATTAATACAGGTTCGGTGACCCTTGCTTTTATGAATGCAGAGACTAAACGGGCGTGCAGACCTCCAAAATATTTTATGGATATTCTCGAAAGGAATCAGGATCCGCAATAAAACTCGAATGAAAAAGAGGGTGTCGCATCAAACGACACCCTCTTTTAGTAATAATGAAGAAAGATTATTCTGGTTTAGTTCTGCCTTCGTACATTGTGATGATGTAGATGTTTTCAAGCGGTTTTGCAGCCTTATTGACTGCCACGTCTGAAATTTTTTCAACGATGTCCATACCTTCGAGTACTTCACCGAAAACAGTGTATTGGCTGTCAAGGTGTGGAGAGCCGCCCAATGTCTTGTAGACCTCTTTTTGAGCACTACTGAACTTGTGAGTCTTTTTGTTTCCGATAGCACGATTAGTTCGTATGATGAACTGTTTGCTTTGTTCGATAGATTCGTCGGTCTGAATATCACCCTCTACGATATAGAATTGACTCGGAGAAGATGAACGTTTGGGATTCACGTGGTCACCTTCGCGTGCTGCAGCCAAAGCTCCCTTCTTGTGAAACAATTTTTTGTTGAATTCGGCCGGAATACGTTCGCCTTTATCTACAGGAGGAGTGCCCTCTGGATTTCTTGAATTTGGATCACCACCCTGAATCAT
>JAEIGA010002417.1_pt1 | contig 29790 bp, 23 predicted proteins | sample 9270691 | NCBI WGS metagenome assembly JAEIGA01 (sample SAMN17057246, study PRJNA624740) | gut metagenome | biome: biome; isolation source: fecal sample | host: Bos grunniens | place: China: Xizang | collected 2019
TACTCACCACCAAACTGAAGAAGCCAGCGAGGGGTGAACTGCTTGGACAGTTCTGTATTAAACACAGCACGGTCTTCATTCTGCTTCAGGTAACTGAAGGGATAGTTCTTACCTTCGAAACCTGTTGGTTTGTGATTAGCATCGAAGATGAGACCCCAATATTCCATGTTTACTTTGTTATGCTGCATGTTGTAGGCCACAGTGGTGCGCCACGTCCATTTATTGTTGAAATGAATTTTATGTGAGGTACCCACAACAGCATTATAGAGGCGGCCTTCTTGGTCAGAAGCATCGTATATAGAGTGGATGTCTTCGATACCCAGTTCCACATCCCAAGACTTGTCGATAAAGCCTAAAGCAAAGACAGAAAAGGTTCCTGCTTTTTTTGTTGGGAAATTCAATTTAAGCGAGAGATCTTGGAAGTCATACTGTGAACCATACGTGTCAATGAGTTTCAGTTTGCGGGCGATTGTAGAGAAGCCATAGCGGTAGTTGAAGATGAAACTAGAGTTGTGCTTCTTCGAAATTGGACCTTCGCTGGTCCACTCGATACCCACCGAACCCACCTGAACACCGTTCTCATATTTCGAGTTGTTACCAGCTCGCATCCTCACGTCGAACACACCGCTGAGGGAGTTGTTGTAGTTGGAATTGAACGTGGAAACGAAAAAGTCAGAGTTGGTAATGACATTAGAGTTGAGCGCACTCACCATGCCGAAACCTGCACTATAGAGGTCTGCAAAATGGTTGGGGGAAAAGATTTCCACACCTTCCAAGCGGTATTGCATGAACTGTGGGGCGTTACCATGTACGGAAATGCCGTTGCTGTCACCTTGCCCTGCCACACCAGCAAAGGCTGTTACCAATCGAGCTGGGTCGTTATAACCACCAGCATATCGGCTGGCTTCTTCCATCGAAAGCATCATACCGCCCACCAATGCCGTAGGGTTGAGCGTCGCCAGTTTATTCACACGAGGCTTGACCACCACTTCAGCCAGTTCCGAACTACGCTCACGTAAGGTGATGTCAAGCACCACGTCTTTGACACCCGCCACCAGCACTTCCTTCATCACACTCGGTTCATAGCCGATATAAGAGGTCTCGATAGTGTAACGTCCCGATTGACTGATAATGATGCTAAACTCGCCATCTATATTGGTGACTCCACCTATTCCCGGAAGTTCCACCACCTGCACTGCGGCTCCAATGAGCGTTTCACCAGTGATAGCGTCAGTTACCCTACCCTTTATTGTTTGCGCCAATACACTTTGTGGCAAGAAACCACCGACCACAACCACGAAAAGGAAGACCAGTACACGAAAAAAAGATTTGTAAAAATTCATAGTATTTGAAAGTATTTTTGATGTACAAAGATACAATGTTTTTTGTACATTCACATTATTAAAAAAATTCAAATTACTACATTTCTGAGAAAAATCGTGTATTCGTGTTAATTTTGCAATATATTGATTACTAATGCTTATTTTAATTCTTGCAAAATGAACGCGATATCCAGCTTGATCCATTGATAGGAAATGAATGTTGATCTCGTGGAAATGAAATAAACCAAAACAAAAAACGACAGATAATGTTAACTAAATAAAGTGTGACTCAATGAGTTGCGCTCTATTTTACGTGATTGAACGACTGCATCAGGGGGTCTGAAAGAAAAAACAAGGAAATTATTTTGTTTTTTTCTTAACTTTCACTACCTTTGCACCAAATTCAGAATCATGGCAACTTTTAGCAACACTGCACTTCTAAACCTTCTATCACTTCGACTTACCGGGTCGGAGACGAGAAAGGTGTGTGTGTTCTATCAGGCATAACAAAACAAAAACAATGTTTAACCTTTCTCGCAACTGTGGGGAAGGTTTTGTTTTTGTATGACAGTGCCTGTGCCCTCTCGTTGCAAGACATAAAAAATTAAATATAAAATGGCAGACAGATTATTTATTTTCGACACCACGCTGCGCGACGGCGAGCAAGTACCAGGATGTCAGCTCAACACCGTTGAGAAGATTCAGGTAGCAAAGCAGCTGGAAGCCTTGGGCGTGGATGTTATTGAGGCTGGTTTCCCTATTTCCAGCCCTGGTGACTTCAATAGCGTAGTAGAAATTTCCAAGGCTGTGACATGGCCTACCATCTGTGCACTGACTCGCGCAGTGGAGAAAGACATTGATGTGGCAGCGGAAGCTCTGCAATACGCAAAACGCAAGCGTATCCACACGGGTATAGGAACTTCTCCTTCACATATCAAGTATAAGTTTAATTCTACTCCCGAAGAAATCATCGAACGCGCTGTAGCTGCAGTCAAGTATGCAAAGCGTTATGTGGAAGATGTTGAGTTCTACGCAGAGGACGCAGGCCGTACAGACAACGAGTATCTGGCACGCGTGATTGATGCTGTAACCAAGGCGGGTGCGACTGTATGTAACATCCCTGATACTACAGGCTTCCGTGTACCGAACGAGTATCACGAGAAAATCAAGTACCTCTATGAGCACGTAGATGCTTTTGCTGCAGGCAAGTCCATTCTCTCTACCCACTGCCACAACGACCTCGGCATGGCAACTGCAAATACCGTTGCTGGCGTATTGGCTGGAGCACGTCAGGTAGAGGTTACCATCAACGGTATTGGTGAGCGTGCAGGCAACACTTCGCTGGAAGAAGTGGCAATGATTTTCAAGACTCATCCCGACCTCGGCATTGAAACTAACATCAATACAACAAAGATTTACCCTACAAGCCGCATGGTGTCAAGCCTTATGAATATGCCTGTACAGCCCAACAAGGCAATTGTGGGCAAGAATGCATTTGCACACTCTAGCGGTATTCATCAGGATGGCGTGCTGAAGAATGCGTCAACATACGAAATCATGGATCCTAAGGATGTGGGCATTGATGACAATGCAATCGTACTGACAGCTCGAAGCGGCCGCGCTGCATTGAAGCACCGTCTGCACGTGAATGGAGTTGAAGTTGAAGGCGAAAAGCTCGACAAGATTTATGAGGCATTCCTCAAACTGGCTGACCGCAAGAAGGAAGTTACAGATGACGACATCCTCGTATTGGCTGGCGCGGACCGCACTGACACTCACAACATCAAGCTCGACTATTTGCAGGTAACAACAGGTATGGGCGTAAAGAGCGTAGCTTCTATCGGCCTTGCCATCTCAAACGAGCATTTTGAAGCTGCCGCATCTGGCAATGGTCCTGTAGATGCTGCTATCAAGGCCCTCAAACAGATTATCAAGCGCGAAATGACCCTCAAGGAGTTCACCATCCAGGCTATCTCTAAAGGTTCAGACGACATGGGTAAGGTACACATGCAGGTTGAGTACGACGGCCACATTTACTATGGATTTGGCGCAAACACCGACATTGTGACAGCTTCTATCGAGGCATACATCGACTGTATCAACAAGTTTAAATAAGACGGTCATACGATTATTCGATTATATGGTTATACGGTTTGAGCCGTACAGCCATATAATTGTTAAATCGCAGAATTATAAAACCGCAGATTATGGGAAAGACATTATTCGATAAAATTTGGGATGCTCACGTGGTACAGAATGTGGAGGATGGACCAACACAGCTCTACATTGACCGCTTGTATGCACATGAAGTGACAAGCCCACAAGCGTTTGACACGCTGAGAGACAAGAACATCAAGGTATTTCGCCCTGACCACGTGGTGGCAATGCCAGACCACAATACGCCATCCGACCAGCAAGAAGTCATCCACGACCCTGTGGGACGCAAACAAGTGGAAGCGCTCAAGGCTAATTGTGCCGAGTTTGGCATCAAGCATTTCGACATGGGCACAAAAGACAATGGAATCATTCATGTCGTTGGACCAGAAAAAGCACTTTCATTGCCAGGCATGACCATTGTTTGTGGCGACTCTCATACATCTACACACGGTGCTGTAGGAGCTATCGCTATGGGTATCGGCACCAGCGAAGTGGCACAAGTACTGGCATCTCAGTGCATCTTGCAGAGCAAACCTAAGACCATGCGCATCAACATTGAAGGCACACTGCCCGAAGGGACAACTGCCAAAGACGTTGCGCTTTACATCATGGCTCAGATGACCACATCCGGTGCAACTGGATACGCTGTAGAATACGCTGGTTCAGCCGTACGCAACATGAGCATGGAGGGACGTTTGACTCTTTCCAACCTTTCTATCGAAATGGGCTCACGCGCAGGTCTGATTGCACCAGACGACATCACTTTCGCCTATCTGAAAGGTCGCGAATATGCACCAAAAGGTTCTGACTGGGACAAAGCCGTAGAAGAGTGGAAGAAGCTTTACAGTGACTCTGATGCTATATTTGACAAGGAAGTTACCTATTACGCAGAAGACATCGCTCCTCGCATCACTTACGGAACAAATCCAGGTGCAGGCATCGCTGTTGATGGCAATATCCCAACCTTGGAAGAGATTGCGGAAAAAGACCGTGGTCAGTTCCTTGATATGCTCGAATATATGCAGTTTGAGCCTGGACAGAAACTCGAAGGCGTTCCCGTAGATTACTGTTTCCTCGGCGCTTGCACTAACGGCCGCATAGAAGATTTCCGTGCCTTTGCTTCAGTGGTGAAAGGCAAGAAGAAGGCAGACAATGTAATTGCTTGGCTTGTGCCAGGTTCATGGCTCGTGCGTCAGCAGATTATCGACGAGGGCATTGACAAGATTCTGGAAGAGGCTGGTTTTGATCTCCGTCTCCCCTCCTGTTCTTCATGTCTCGCCATGAATCCTGATAAGGTGCCAGCAGGCAAGCTCTCCATCTCTACCAGCAACCGCAACTTCGTAGGTCGCCAAGGTCCGGGTGCACGCACCATCCTTGCCTCGCCATTGGTTGTGGCTGCATCAGCAATTACAGGAGTAGTAACCGACCCTAGAAAACTGTAACACTATGGCTAAAGAAAAATTTGATATTATCCAGTCAACCTGCATTCCTATCCAGATTGACAACTGCAATACCGACCTCATCATTCCTGCTCGCTACCTGGCAAGCACCACACGTGATCCGCAGTTCTTTGGCGACGCTTTCATGCACGACCTTCGTTTCGATGCTGAAGGCAATCCTGTGGCAGACTTTGTGATGAACCAGTCCGATTACTCCGAAGCACCTCGCAAGGGCGTACACGAAATCATCGTAGGCGGACAGAACTGGGGTTCTGGTTCTTCACGTGAACATGCAGCATGGGCCATTGCCGGCTATGGCGTTCGTGTAGTCATTTCCAGTTCATTTGCTGACATCCATCGCAACAATCTGCTCAATTGCTTTGTGCTACCCGTCATTGTGAGCAAAGAATTCCAGCAAGAACTTTTCGACAGCATCGCAGCCAATCCTCAGACAGAAGTGAAGGTGGATGTACCCAACCAGACGGTGACGAACCTTGCTACAGGCAATTCTGAGCATTTCGACATCAATTCCTACAAGAAGTATTGCCTGATGAATGCCTACGACGACATCGATTTTCTTCTTTCTAACACAGAGAAAATAGAAGCTTACGAACAGCAAGGAGAGGCAACTGAAGCCAAAGAGGAGGCTACAGCATGTACAGAAGCTACTAAGTCTGTTCCAGAAAACACTCTGCCAGCACCTGCAACAAAAGCAGATTTAGCAGCAGCAGAAAAGATTGCAGATGAGGAAAAGACGATTAAACCTTTCAGGAAATTGCCTATCGATCGTAGTTTGACAAAAATGATTCTGTTCGGATTTATTACATTAGGAATCTACAACATCATCGTCATGACGAAGATTTCAAGAGAAATCAACATCGTTGCAAGCAAATACGACGGCAGAACTACCACCAATGCTCTTTGGATTATCCTCCTCTGGGGCTGGCTGACAGGCGGCATTGCTTCCATTGTCTGGACGCACTGTATCTGCAACCGTATTGGCAATGAGCTCCAGCGCCGTCAGGTGCCTAAGACTTTTGGGGCATCCGACTTTTGGGGATGGTGCATTTTGGGCGCATTAATTTATGTCGGTCCATTCATCTTCGTCCATAAGTTCATGCATGCCATGAACCATCTGAATGCAGACTACAACCAAAAAGGGTAAATAACCGTACTCCTCGGGTTCAAAGCATCGTACCCCTCGGATCCGCCACGTCGGACTCGAGGGGTACGCTTTTTACATACCTCATGAATCCGTCTGCAATCCCACGTTGTTTTCATCAACCATTGAACCGAATGTTGTGCGGTCCGTTGTCAATTATCAATTCCCTACATTCAGCTTAACTATTCCAACTACCCTACATCGAACCCACGTTGAAATACTACGTCCCCACGAAGTCCTTGCTTCGCGGGAACGCACACCCTTTATATAATAGAATGAATCTTACTTATAGCACTTCCAAACGCTGTCCAATTTTGCTTTTGGCAGTTTCTTCGTAACAAGGCTTACAAGAATTACAACGGGAAAACCGCCAACCATAGCAATGGCACCACAGTCAACAGGATTGATTGGATTGCCAAGAATCATATTGATGACCGTAAAACCGACTCCCCAGATAAAGCATGCCCAGACAGAAGAAGCGGTAACGCCACGCCAATAGAGTCCGAGAAGGAATGGAGCGAGGAATGCTCCTGCCAAAGCACCCCAGCTGATACCCATAAGCTGAGCAATGAGTGCAGGCGGATTGAGAGCAATAAGCACAGATATAGTGATGAAGAAAACAATAAGAACACGCATCACAATGACTTTTCGACGTTCTTTCTTGATAGCAACATCTTCATCAATTTCCCCTCCTTTCACTTCATCTGCATCTGCACGTTTGTCGCGATAGATAAGATCCAGCGTCATTGTAGATGATGAAGTCAGCACAAGAGCTGCAAGAGTTGACATAGAAGCAGAAAGCACAAGTACCATAACAAGACCGATGAGAAGGTCAGAATTCACAGCCGTGTTAAGCATTGCTGGAATAATATCGTCATACTTGTAGCTATGGTGAGCCTCGTTCCACGCTGGCTCACTGAACAAACGTCCGAAACCACCGAGGAAGTAGCACCCACCAGCTACAATAAGGGCGAAGATGGTCGAGATTATAGTACCTCGCTTAATAGCACTTTTATCCGTAATTGAATAAAATTTCCCTACCATCTGAGGCAATCCCCAAGTGCCAAGCGATGTCAGCACCACAACACCAAGCAGACTCATCGCATTCGGTCCAAACCATGAAGCGAAATCACCTGGCTGGAAATTCTGATAAAGCGAACTTTCGAGGTCATGAACCGTAGGAACTACTTCCTTCATTTTCTGAAAAGCCTCGACCAAGCCACCCTGACTATTGAGAATCACACAAATGACGGCAATAATGCCAACAAGCATAATGAGCCCCTGTATAAAGTCATTGATAGCTGTTGCCTTATAGCCACCAAGAATAACATAGACAGAAGTCAGCAATGCCATAACGATGATACAATATTCGTAAGGAATACCAAAACCCATATCAAAGAGTTTGGAAAGTCCGCTATACACACCAGCAGTATAAGGAATGAGAAAAACAAATGCAATGATAGAGGCTGCAATCCTCAGCCCTTGATTGGCATAGCGAGTACCGAAGAAATCCGGCATCGTACGCGAATTCAAATGCTGCGTCATCTGTTTGGTACGCTGTCCCAAAATGAGCCATGCAAGCAATGAGCCGATAATGGCATTTCCCACACCTATCCACGAACTTGCTATACCATATTTCCAACCGAACTGACCTGCATAGCCCACAAATACAACTGCAGAAAAATAGCTCGTTCCATAAGAGAATGCGGAAAGCCAAGGGCCAACAGAGCGACCACCTAACACAAAACCATCCACACTATTAGCCTGTTTGCGCGAGAGGATTCCCACAGCAACAATCATACTAATAAAAATCAGAGTAATTAATACTTTAACAAACATAATTTATATGATATTTTAGTTGAATCTTATTTGCATCTGACACATGACACCATGGTTTGCCCCATGAAAAAATTGTCCTTTTTCCGCATAAGCGCTTTTATATATATATTGTATCTGGAATCTGCACTTTTTGTAGAACCAGTATTGCAAACCAGCAATAGCCTTGTGCTGATCCATTCCTAAATCAGTATTGAAATTGAAAAAGTCATACGAACCGACGAAATCCAGTTTATCTTGTACAAGTGGCACACTGCCTGTAACGTAAGTTCCTCGACTTGTAGCATTTCCATCTCGTCCTTCCAGATACTCACCATGGAGATTTATACACTTTGACTTATAGTCGAATCCCGCTGTCCAACGATTACGCTTATAATTCTGTCCAATCTCTATATTGGGGTTATAAAGTGACTTTGCTATAGCATGTCCACGTCCAAGTTGTCCTGTCGCAACCACATTCAGCCCTGCTGTCGGACGCCATTCCAAACGTCCTATAAAATCTTTTTCAGCATTGCCATCTTTCTTGTTGATACCCTGTCCGTTCATGATGTCAAGTTCATAACGAAACTTTCCGTCATTGCTCTCACCAAACAACGAAAGTCCGAGATCGCGCCCGTACTGAACGCCAAGCAAGGGGTCGCTTCCACATCCTGTCAAAAAAGCAACGCCTTCGGAATAAACATCAATTGCTTCTTGACTTGTTGGCGAAAGTGGATTTTCATAAGATAGCCCAGTCTTGAATTGTCCAAGACGAACCATCAACATCTTGTTGTTAGTTATACGAAAATCTGTATAATATTCTTGTACTACACTGGAAAAATCGTGCATAACAAGAAACGACCATCGGTCTGTAATTTGTGCGTTTGCCCAAAAGAGCACTCGCTTGAGTTCAAACGTATTGGTATCCACCCCACCCTTGTGAGAGTAATTAAGTCCACCCTGCGCATAGCCATGCAGCTGTATGCGGCTGGTCAGCTCCTTCGTCCATTCTGGCATATTTTCTACTGCGGCATCCAGGGTAGCAGTAGAAGAAGATGATGATGACGCTGCTGAAGATGCCGTAACAGAAGAAGCCTTTGCTTCCGTCTGCATCTGCTGCGGAACACTCCGTTCCTCTACCTCTTCATTTCCCGCATAAGCTGCTGCAAACGCGAAACAGCTTAACAGCAAAGTAAGAACATAAACTTTCATACCAATCGTTATCAATAATTTTTCTTTAACGCTGCAAAGGTAACAAAACTCTTCAATTCAGTAATAATGGTAATATAAAAATGTTAAATGATATGTTGTTTTGGTATTAAACATTGTAATATTGGTCTTAAAAATATAAAAAAGGGATAGTTTTTCTATAATCAAAATTAAAATTATTAACTTTGTAGCGCATAATACTTAAACGGCTTATCTCATGGAAAAGTTTGTGGAAATCATGGACACAACGCTTCGCGATGGCGAACAAACCAATGGCGTTAGTTTTGTGCCTCACGAAAAACTAATGATTGCACGCATGCTGCTGCAAGATCTCAACGTTGACCGTATAGAAGTGGCAAGCGCTCGCGTTTCTGAAGGTGAAAAAGAGGCTGTGAAAAGCATCTGCCGATGGGCACATCAAGCCAATATGCTTGAACGAATAGAAGTGCTCGGCTTTGTGGATGGCACAATTTCCCTCGACTGGATTAACGACTGTGGATGCCACAATATAAACTTGCTCTGCAAAGGCAGCGAAAAGCACTGCAAATACCAGCTGAAGAAAACGTTAGAGGAGCACATTGAAGACATCAAACAAAGCATTGAATACGCTAAAACATTAGGCATTAGCGTTAATCTCTACCTTGAAGATTGGTCGAACGGCATGAAAGACAACCCCGAATACGTGTTCGACTTCATTGATGCGCTGAAAGACTACGGCATCAAGCGTTTTATGTTGCCCGACACTTTGGGAATACTCCACCCACAACTGGCCTCCTCTTTCATGCGAATGATGGTTTCTCGCTATCCCGAACTACACTTCGATTTCCATGCACACAATGACTACGACCTTGCTTCCAGCAACGTATTGGCTGCAGTACAAGCAGGCTGCAAAGGTGTACATACAGCCGTAAACGGACTGGGAGAACGCGCAGGAAACGCCCCTCTTTCTTCTGTACAAGCCATTTTGAAAGACCATGCGCATGTGCGTACAAATATTACAGAACACAATTTAGGGAAAATTGCCACTTTGGTAGAAGGTATGTCAGGCATGGCTATACCATCCAACAAACCCATTGTTGGCGAGAATGTATTCACGCAAGTCGCAGGTGTTCACGCAGATGGCGACAACAAGAACAATCTCTACTGTAACGAGCTTCTGCCCGAGCGCTTTGGTCGCAAACGCGAATATGCCCTTGGCAAGAATTCAGGAAAAGCCAACATTCTCAAAAACCTTGAAGAATTAGGTCTTGAACTCACCCCTGAACAGACACGTCGCGTAACTGACCGAATCATTGAATTGGGAGACAAGAAGCAAATTGTCACGCAGGAAGATCTCCCTTACATCGTAGCCGATGTTCTCAAGCACTCCGCCCCAGACGACAAAGTTAAACTCATCTCCTACATGGTCTCTACGGCTTATGGACTAAAGCCAATGGCATCAGTCAAGCTCGAAGTCAATGGCGACATTTTTGAAAACTCAGCCATGGGAGACGGTATGTACGACGCCTTTGTTCATGCCGTGCGAGACATCTATAAAAACCGCCTTAACCGAACCTTCCCTTGGCTCACCAACTATCAGGTCAGCATTCCTCCCGGCGGTCGGACAGATGCTCTTGTTCAAACAACCATCTCATGGACTTACAACGAACACGTTTACCGCACCCGCGCCCTAGATGCAGACCAGACAGAAGCAGCCATCAAGGCAACCATTAAAATGCTGAATATCATAGAGAACGACTAATGTTCTAATTAAACTGCCTTATGCAAATGCCCATCGAATCCTTAAACCTATTGATGCTGAATGTCGGAAAAGCTCAGCATAATGGTGACTGGAATTGGCGAGAGGTATCATCTCCTTTCACACGAATCTACTATGTCACCAAAGGGGAGGCATGGCTTCATCTGCCTAAGGAGATGATTAAATTACGTCCTCATTTTCTCTACATCATTCCTGCCTATACGCTACACTCTTACGAATGCCATAGCGTATTCGAACATTATTATCTGCATGTATATGAAGGATTTAAAAATGAGACAAATGTGTTTGAGATGTACAACTTTCCCACAGAGGTTAAAGCAGGAGAAGGAGATGAGCAATTACTCAAACAGATGACGAATGCACATCCTGAAGCCCAATTGCCAGAAAGCAATCCGAAAGCGTATGACAATGTATCAAGATTCACCGATTACGTGAAGCGATACAACGCATTGGGACTGTGGGAAAAGATGAGGCTGAGAGGAGCGACATTGCTGCTATTTTCAAGATTCATGGAGCATGCCGTACCGAGAGTCCAGACAAAAGACGAACGGATGATAAAAGTGCTGGATTATATCCACAACCACATCGACGAAGAAATAGACATAGGAATGTTATCTGATATTGCTTGTGTCTCAAAACCTTATTTCATCAGACTTTTCAAGGATATATTAGGAATGTCCCCCCTGCAATATGTCATCAAGAAAAAAGTGAGCCGCGCCCAACTGCTACTGATGACAGAGGAAATTTCAGTAAAGGAAGTTGCCTACAGATTAGGATTCAATGACCATTCTTATTTCATCAGACAATTCAGGAAAGTGACTGGAGTGACACCACTGGAATATCGGACAAGAATGCGGTAATGTCAATTTTGTACTATCCTAGTTTATTTTCGTCCTCAACTCTTCGAACACAATTTTTGTATCTTTGCAATGGGAAGCAATTGCCTTGCAAGAAACATCTCAAAATTGCGATGTTCCACATCGTTTCATTTATATGAGGCAGACTGCTGCATCGAGGTGTGGCACATCAAATTCAAGAATGTTCAAGCACTATTGCTTCAGCAATCCTTCAACTGATTACTAAATCTTGACACAACAAATTACAAAACCATAAAACCTATGAAGTATACAGAATTAGGACAGACAGGGATGAAAATATCCCACTTGGCATTCGGCGCATCATCGCTGGGCAGTGTTTTTCGTGCAACTAAGGAGAATGAAAGTATTGAAGCTGTAGAAGCAGCCATTGAAGGCGGCATCAATTTCATCGACGTAAGCCCCTATTACGGCCATTACAAGGCTGAGACGGTGTTGGGAATGGCTTTGAAAAGAATTCCAAGAGACAAATATTTCCTGAGCACAAAAGTTGGACGCTATGGCGCCAACGGCGTAAACACTTGGGATTATTCTGGCAAACGTGCCACCGAAAGTGTTTATGAAAGCATGGAGCGTCTGGGCATTGACTACATTGACCTTATCAATGTACATGACATTGAGTTTCAAGCAGCAATGGAAGGCGGATTGCAAAAAATTGTTGACGAGACACTTCCTGCACTTGTGGAACTGAAAAAGAAAGGCGTAGTAGGCCATGTGGGCATTACAGACTTGCAACTGGAGAATCTGAAATGGGTTGTTGAACATTCAGAAGATGGCACAGTAGAAAGCATTCTAAACTTCTGCCACTACTGCCTGAACGACGATAAACTGACAGATTTCCTTGATTTCTTTGAAAGTAAGGGTATTGGCATCATCAATGCTTCGCCATTAAGCATGGGCTTGCTGTCTGAACGCGGAGTTCCAGAATGGCACCCTGCTCCCAAACCACTAGTCGAAGTTTGTACAAAAGCAGCTCAGTATTGTGCAGAAAAAGGTTATCCTATCGAAAAACTCGCTGTTCAATATGCAGTTAGCAACCCACGCATTGCAGGCACCCTGTTCTCTTCTGCTAATCCTGAAAATGTAAAGAGAAATATTGCATGGGCAAACGAAGAACCAGATTGGCAACTGGTCAATGAGGTCAAAGCTATCATTGGCGACCAGCAACGTGTAAGTTGGGCCAACTCATAATCCCTACTTCACACACTATACCAATTAGAATGACAACCAAATTGCAAAGACATGACAATTATTGATGCGCATTCTCACCTATGGCTAAAGCAAGACACATGGGTGGACGGCAAAAGAATTCTCACACTTAAAGACGGCAGAAGCATCTTCATGGATGAAGAAGTACAAATGATTCCGCCATTCATGATAGACGGTAAAAACACCGCTGAAATCTTTCTTTCAAACATGAACTACGCTCAAGTGGGAGGAGCTGTTGTCGTACAGGAAATCATTGACGGCTGCCAGAACGAATATCTGAAAGAGGTACAAGAAAAATACAGCGACCGCTTTTTCTGCATGGGCATGGCACAAACAAAAGAAGAGGCACAAGCTGTACACGATGCTGGCATGAACGGAATTGCTGTGCCGGGGCATCGACTCAATGCCCCCCTGCACAACATGATGTCAATGTTCAAGTACATGGAAGAACAAGAAATGATTCTTTCCATGTGTCTCGGCACTGACGAAAACCAAATCTCAGAAATGAAGGAAATCATCCAAGAGTGTCCTAATCTAAAAGTTGCCATAGGTCACTTCGGCATGGTCACAACCCCTGCATTTGAAAGCCAAGTTAAACTTGCCCTTGCAGGAAGGAACGTGACGATTGAGGCTGGCGGTATCACATGGTTGTATAACAGTGAATTCTATCCTTATCCCAATGCCATTCGAAGCATCAAGCAAGCCGCAGATTGGGTAGGAATGGACAGGCTTATGTGGGGAAGCGATTACCCACGCACCATCACAGCCATCACTTATAAAATGTCATACGATTTTGTGTTGAAGTCAAATGAACTCACTGCAGAAGAAAAAGAAATGTTCCTCGGCAAAAATGCAGTTCAATTCTATGGATTCAAGAACCTTCCAGACTTACCGTATATCAAAAACATGTCAGAATAAATAAAAATTGATAACCTTTGAAAAATATAAAAACATGAAAAAAAACACCATTGCACTATCACTCATCTTCTGCCTCTTCTTTCTGTGGGCTATCAGCAGCAATTTGCTGCCAACCATGATTCGACAGTTGATGAAAACTTGCGAACTGAACACCTTTGAGGCCTCATTTACAGAGAGCGCATATTGGCTCGCCTATTTCATTTGCCCAATCCCTATCGCCATGTACATGAAGCGATTCAGCTATCGTTCCGGCATTATTGCAGGATTGCTGTTGGCAGCCTTGGGCGGTCTTCTGTTCATACCTGCTGCCATGGTAAAAAGCTATGGCGTATATTTGTGCATTTTCTTCATCATCGCTACAGGAATGTGCTTTCTGGAGACTGCAGCAAACCCATACGTTACAGCATTAGGTGATCCAGCGACATCAACTCGCCGCCTGAATCTCGCACAGTCCTTCAACGGTTTGGGCGCCTTCATCGCTGCAATGTTTCTCAGCAAGCTCGTATTAAGCGGAAACGCCTATACTCGCGACTCCATCCCAGCTGATTATCCTGGAGGGTGGGAAGGATACATACAGACAGAAACAGATGCCATGAAATTGCCATATCTCATTCTGGCGGCAATCCTCATCTGTGTAGCTGCAATCCTTTTCTTTGTCAAGCTGCCTAAAGTTGCCGAAGAGCAGGAAGAAGAAACTGGAACAAAGAAAAAACTGATAGATTTCAGCACATTGCGACGCCCTCATCTGCTATGGGGTGTAATTGCCCAATTCTTCTACAACGGCGGACAGACAGCCGTAAACAGCCTTTTCCTTGTTTATTGCTGTACTTACGTTGGCATTGACGAAGGAACTGCAACAACCTTCTTTGGTCTTTACATGCTTGCATTCCTTGTTGGCAGATGGATAGGCACAATGCTGATGGTAAAATTTGCTCCTGAAAAAATGTTGCTGGTATATGCTGTGGCAAACATTGCGCTCTGCGGAATCGTATCATTCTGCGGTGGCATGGTGGGTCTGTATGCTATGCTTGCCATCTCTTTCTTCATGTCAATCATGTATCCAACACAATTCTCGTTAGCTATCGAAGGACTTGGAGAACAAACCAAGTCTGGAGCAGCTTTTCTTGTAATGGCAATTGTAGGAAACGCATGCGTTCCTCAATTCACAGCTTACATCATGCACCAAAATGAGCACATTTATCAGATTGCTTATATCATCCCTATGGTTTGCTTTGCTGTATGCGCTTACTACGGCTACAAATACAAATCATTACTCCAAAAAGACATTCAACTGCAAAAATAAACATCAATGAAATCTATACAAATTTCGCACAACCAAGAACTTAAAGTTATTGATTGCAACAATCCAGGAACTCCTGCTGAAGGAGAAGTACTTCTGAAAATTGAATATGTCGGATTTTGCGGTTCCGACATCAACACGTTCATGGGCCGTAACACAATGGCATTAAATCCAGTTATCCCAGGACACGAAATCGGAGCCGTGATCGAGGCTGTAGGAATCAACGTGCCAGACCATCTGAAAGCAGGAATGGTTGTCACTTGCAACCCTTACACCAACTGCGGCAGCTGCGCTTCATGCCGCAACGGCAGAGCCAATGCCTGCCAACACAACGAAACTCTCGGCGTGCAGCGCAATGGCGCCATGAAACAATATATATTAATGCCTTGGGAAAAAATTATCCCTGCAGGACAACTCACATCTAAGGAATGCGCTTTGGTAGAGCCTATGAGCGTAGGCTTCCATGCTGTAAGCAGAGCGCAGGTTACAGACATTGACACCGTCATGGTCATAGGGTGCGGCATGGTAGGACTTGGAGCCATCGTGCGCTCTGCACTGCGTGGAGCCACAGTCATTGCAGCAGACATCGACGACGAGAAACTGGCTTTGGCACAGCAGTTAGGAGCAACTTATGTCATCAACACTAAAACAGAAAACATACATGACCGTCTGACCGACATCACCCAAGGATATGGTCTAGATGTCGTTATCGAAGCTGTCGGCAGTGTTCCTACTTACCAGATGGCAATAGACGAAGTTGGCTTCACTGGCCGTGTCGTATGCATCGGCTATGCCAAATCAGAAGTTTCTTTCCAAACCAAATATTTCGTGCAGAAAGAACTCGATATCAGAGGTTCACGCAATGCAGTTCCATCAGACTTCCGTGCAGTCATCCGTTACATGGAACGTGGCACTTGCCCTGTAGATAAACTCATCACCAAAATCATCAAACCCGAAGAAGCTTTGGATACAATGAAATGGTGGAGCGAAAATCCCGGAAAAGTATTCCGTATCTTAGTCGATTTCAGATAGATTCACACTCTATTATGCTTATGGACGGTTACAAGCAAAAAACATATACAGGGAAAACAAAACGCTACGTTCAGACTTTAGAACTACGAGATGACCCCGAAATGATTAAAGAGTACCTGAAATGGCACTCTGAAGAGCACCATTGGAAAGAGATACGCGACGGCATCAAAGAAGTCGGAATCCTTGAAATGGAAATTTACATTCTCGGAACAAAACTCGTCATGATAGTGGACACCCCAGAGGACTTCAACTGGCAAGAAGCGATGGACAAACTCGCCACACTGCCACGCCAAGCCGAATGGGAAGCGTTTGTGTCCCAGCTGCAGGGCTGCCAAGAAGATGCCCGCAGTGATGAGAAATGGAACATGATGGAAAGAATGTTCTATCTATACGATTAAGTACATCCACTCATGAATTTCAGACATTTCATTATATATACATCCCTGTTCTGTTCTACACTGACAGTAGAAGCACAGCCTTTACAAGAGTTTTCTATAGACAAGGTTGAACTCAATCCCTCATGGGTGAAAGAACGTGAACAAATGGACATCGACTTCATCATAAGCATTGACGTCGACCGATTGCTTCACACCTTCCGTCTCAATGCCGGACTACCTTCAGAGGCTGAACCTCTTGGAGGATGGGAAGCACCCTACATCGGGCTGCGAGGACATTTCACCGGGCACTACCTTTCAGCCTTGTCCTCACTTGTTTGCAGGTATAAAGATGTCCGGCTTTCCCAACGGCTAGACTATCTGGTCAACGAGCTTGACAAATGCCAGCGAACAAACGGGAAAGGATACCTAAGCGCATTTCCTGAGACAGACTTCGATGTACTGGAGAGAAATTTTGGAGGCGTCTGGGCTCCTTATTACACCATGCACAAACTCATGCAAGGACTGCTTGATGCCTACACATTGACAGGTAACAAAAAGGCCTATGAAATGGTGTTAAAGATGGCTGATTATTTCAACAATCGAATGTCACACCTTTCCATCGAAAGCCAACGTCGACTGCTTGACACCCGAGCTGCCAACCCCGCAAACGAGGCTGGAGGCATGAACGAAGTGCTTTACAAACTCTATGCCATCTCGCATGATAAAAAGCACCTGAGCCTGGCACACATGTTCGATCCCGAATGGTTTGCAACACCTCTGTCTGAAGGCAAGGATATCCTCTCAGGACTACATTCCAACACCCACATCGTGCTAGTACATGGATTCTTCTGGAGACACCAAATCACAGGCGAACAGAAATACTGGGACGCTGCACGAAACTTCTGGGATATTCTTTACAAGGACCACACCTACGTGAATGGAAGCAGCAGCGGTCCGCACCCCCGTCCCACCACTCCTACCTCTAAAACGGCGGAGCACTGGGGAGAAGCAGGAAAGCTCAGCAACACGCTCAGCACCGAGACTGGAGAAAGTTGTGTAACTCACAACACGCAGAAGTTATCTGCTTACTTGTTTAGCCAAACAGCGCAGCCCCAATATGCTGACAAGATGATGGATATGTACTGGAATGCCATCCTGCCCATACAAAGTCCTACTTCCGGACGAATGGTATACCATCTGCCACTTGGCTCGCCACGCACAAAGAAGTACCTAGAACCAGGAGACTTCTTCTGCTGCAGCGGTTCGACAACAGAAGCCTTCACACGTCTCAATACAGGCATTTACTGGCACGATAAACAATCGCTGTGGGTAAACCAATATGTGCCATCCACTCTAACATGGGACGAAAGAGGCATCACCTTCACACAAGAAGGAAACTTCCCTCTCTCACCCACTACCACGTTCAAGGTGAAAACGAAGCAGAAACAGCGCTTTACACTGAAACTGCTCATCCCGTCGTGGGCAGAAAGCGCAACTATCAGCATCAACGGAAGAGAGAAGAAAATACGCACGACGAAAGAGCCACAGCATTATGCCATCAGCCGACAATGGAAAAATGGAGATGAAATCAAGCTTACGCTCAACAGCGAGTTCCGCATACATCGCCTGCAAGGCGAAGGACATACCGTTGCCATATCCTATGGACCGCAGCTTCTAGCCTTTGTTGGCAACGAAGAGGTGAAACTCAACCTCACAGAAGAGCAGTTGCTTGATCATCTACAAGTAAAAGATTCGGCTGAAGGAGAATACATACTCAACCACAATGGAAAACAATACAAGCTATGCCCTTTCTTCCTTCTCGACAAGGAAACCTACAGCGTATACATACAATTAAAATAATTAACACACTAACATGAAAAAAACTCTCACAACACTCCTTGCCACCTGCGTTCTTACCGCATTGCAAGCACAAGACTATCCAATTCCTGTATTGGAAAACGATGAACCAATGGCCACAGGACAATTCACACCAGATTGGGAATCTCTCAGAACATACGAAGTACCAGAATGGTTCCGCGATGCAAAATTCGGCATCTGGGCACATTGGGGTCCACAATGCGTGGAAGGCTCCGGTGACTGGATGGCACGCGAAATGTACATGGAAGGCAACTACAAGTACAACCACCACCGCGAACATTACGGACACCCTTCCGAAGTAGGTTTCAAGGATATCCTCCCCCTTTTCAAGGCTGAAAACTGGACACCAGAAGAACTGGTGAAGTTTTACAAAGAAGAATGCGGAGCACAGTATTTCTTTGCGCTCGGTAACCACCACGACAACTTCGACCTGTGGGACAGCAAATACCAAGAGTGGAACTCTCAGAACATAGGCCCCAAGAAAGACATTCTGGACGGATGGGCAAAAGCCGCAAAAAAAGCCGGGCTTCCTTTGGGCATTTCCTTCCATGCCGACCACGCATGGACATGGTATGAGCCCTCGCGCCGCTTCGACATGAAAGGAGAGAAGCGCGGCGTCAAATATGACGGATGGCTCACAAAAGAAGACGGTTACAAGCCGAATGCTGACGGGACAGAGAAATGGTGGAAAGGCCTCGACCCCCAGAAACTTTACGCACAGAACCATGACTTCAGCGACAACACATGGGACAACGGTGTCATACACAGACAGTGGGGATGGCAGAACGGTGCCTGCCCGCCAAGCCAAGAATTCGTGACAAACTTCTACAACCGCACCCTAGACGCCATCAATCGCTACAACCCCGACTTGATTTACTTCGATGTGACGGTGCTCCCGTTTTATCCCATCAGCGATGCCGGCATGAAGATTGTAGCCCATATGTATAACCGTAGCGCTTCACTGAACAAAGGGAAAAATCAGGCAGTCGCATTCGGAAAGATTCTCGAAGAAGACATGAAAGATGCACTCGTCTGGGATGTAGAACGAGGCGCCCCCAACCAGATTATGCCTCGTCCATGGCAATGCTGCAACTGCCTTGGCGACTGGCACTACAACAACGGTGTCTACGAAAGAAACGGATATAAGAGCGCAGCAACCGTAGCCAAGCTTCTGGTCGACATCGTCAGCAAGAACGGCAACATGCTTCTCTCCGTGCCTCTCCGCGCCGACGGAACCCCTGATGAAAAAGAAATCGCCATCATGAAGGAGTTCGGCGCATGGATGAAAATCAACAGCGAAAGCATCGTCAAGACACGCCCATGGAAAATCTTCGGCGAAGGTCCCATCGCAAACTCCGACATCGCCATCAACGCACAAGGCTTCAACGACGGACAGTACACAAGGGCCGGCGCCAACGAGATACGCTTCACACAAACAGAAAAGAGCCTCTACGTCTCAGCGCTTGCATGGCCTAAAGACATGATTATCAGTGTTAAATCGCTTGCAGAAGGTTCAGAACTTTACCCCGAAAAAATCAAGTCAGTTGAGTTGCTCGGCTATGGAAAGGTCCAGTTCACCCGCACGGCAGACGCGCTCACAGTCAGCCTGCCCGAAAAGTTGAACAACATCATGCCGGTACTGAAAATAAAGAAATAACCCTCAACGAGTTCGATGAATAGAGCACCCCTCTACTCATCGAACTCACATCAAAAAAAGCACCCCCCTACTGTCTATAACCGTCCAAAATCCACATGTCACCTCAATGAGGTACAAACTAACTCGAGTTTATTCTGATTCCCAAAAACACATTAACAGACATCTATTTCGCCACATGAAACTGAAGAACATTATGGCACTGCTAGCCATCACCCTTCTGAACAGCCAAATACAAGCTCAAAACACAAAAACTCCAGCTCCTTGCGGTCCCTTGCCAACAGAGAATCAACTGCGCTGGCAGGATTTAGAGATGTATGCCTTCATCCACTACTCCCTGAACACCTACACCAACCAAGAATGGGGATACGGCAATGAAGACCCTAAGCTATTCAATCCCAGCAACCTTGACTGCCGCCAATGGGCACGCGTCTGCAAGCAGGCCGGCATGAAAGGCATTATCTTCACAGCCAAGCACCATTGCGGCTTCTGCATGTGGCCTTCCAAATACACAGAATATTCAGTAAAGAATTCACCCTGGAAAAACGGGCAAGGCGATGTGGTGCGCGAACTGGCCGAAGCCTGCCGTGAGGAAGGACTAAAATATGCCGTCTATCTATCCCCATGGGACAGGAATCATCCCGAATACGGAAAGCCAGAATACATCACCTACTTCCGCAACCAGCTGCGCGAGTTGCTAACAGAATACGGTGACATGTTCGAAGTCTGGTTTGACGGAGCCCACGGTGGCGACGGCTGGTATGGCGGAGCCAACGAACGGCGCAACATCGACCGAACGACCTATTACGAGTGGCCGGAGACTTACCGTATGATTCGCGAGCTGCAGCCCAACGCCCTCATCTGGAACGACGGCGGCGACCGCGGCGACCTGCGCTGGGTAGGTACAGAGGCTGGCTTCATCGGAGAAACCAATTGGAGCCTGCTGCACAAAACAGGCAACGTTCCCTTCGAGCAGCTACACTACGGAGTGGAGAACGGCAACGTATGGGTGCCTGGCGAAACCAACACCAGCATCCGTCCAGGCTGGTTCTACCACGAGACAGAAAACGGAAGCGTAAAGAGCCTCTCCCACCTCATGGACACCTATTACAAGTCTGTAGGACGCAACTCAACCCTCCTTCTCAATTTCCCCATCGCTCCCAACGGACGCATCCATCCAACAGACTCACTGCGAGGCATCGCCTTCAACAACATGATTCAGGAAATCTTCAAAACCGATCTTGTCCAAAATGCAAAAGTCACAGCATCCAACACGCGTGGCGGAAAAAAGAAATTCGCCGCTTCAAAAGTACTTGACGGCAAAGATGACACCTATTGGGCAACCGATGACAACATAACCAACGCATCCCTTACGATAGAGTTTAAGAATCCAACCACCTTCAACCGATTTTTAGCAGAAGAATACATCCCATTAGGGCAACGCGTGAAGAAATTCTCCCTAGAAGCATTCATCAACGGAGAATGGGTATCATTAAAAGACGCCCTGGTCAATAACGGAGACGGTTTAACCACCATCGGGCACCGCCGCATCATTTGCTTCCCGACCATCACCACAACCAAATTGCGATTCACAATCCTCGACGCAAAGGCATGCCCCCTCATCTCCAGAATCGGAATCTACATGGCACCCGACATCAACCAGAAAAAGCCACAAGCAAGAAAGGAACAAGCATCCAGCTACTCTATCCTCCAGCCAACCGACCGAACATTGCTTATCAACCTCAACCAAGAAGCAACGGTCACAGGATTCAGCTATTTCCCGCCTCAAGACACTCGCGATGGAGTCATCACCCACTATCGCATCTCCGCCACCACCGACCAGAAGCACTGGGAAACCATTGGCGAAGGAGAATTCTCCAACATCGCCAACAACCCCATCTGGCAGACCATACGCTGCAAGCCCACACGCGCCATCACCATCCGCTTGGAAGGACTGCGCCTGGTACAAGGAGAGCGCATAGGTTATAGCGACATAGAAGTCATCACTGCTGAAAAAAAATAAAAAAGAACCAATCTCCTGCAACAACAACACCCCAATAACCACATGAAAACAATTATAATCTCAGCATGCCTGACAGCCTTCACTATAGCAGTCCACGCACAAGACAAACTGTACCACAACGAATTCCCGCTCGGAGATGTAACCCTGCTGGATGGTCCATTGAAAAAAGCACGCGACCTGAATGTCCAGACACTGCTCCAGTATAACTGCGACCGCCTCTTAGCCCCCTACCGCAAAGAGGCAGGTTTAGAGCCCAAAGCCAAAGCCTATCCCAATTGGGACGGGCTAGATGGACACGTAGCCGGCCATTACCTCACAGCAATGGCTCAGAATGCCGCTACAGGCAACGAGGAGTGCCGCACACGCATGGAGTACATGATTAGCGAACTGCAGCTCTGCGCCGAAGCCAACATCAAGAACCACCCCGAATGGGGCAAAGGCTACGTAGGCGGAATGCCCGACAGCGAACGCATCTGGAGCAACTTCAAGAAAGGGAACTTCGGCGTTTACTTCGGTGCATGGGCACCCTTCTACAATCTGCACAAGATGTACGCAGGCCTACGCGATGCATGGCTCTATTGCGACAACGAGCAGGCAAAGACACTCTTTCTCGGTTTCTGCGACTGGGCCATCGACCTGACATCCGGACTTAGCGACGCCCAGATGGAACAGATGCTGGGCAATGAGCATGGCGGCATGAACGAAGTGCTGGCCGACGCTTACGCCATTTCAGGCAACCAGCAGAAATACCTCGATGTAGCCAAGCGATTCTCACACCGCCGTCTGCTGACTCCTATGTCTCAACGCATAGATTGCCTCGACAACATGCACGCCAACACACAGGTGCCCAAGGCAGTAGGCTTCGAACGCATCAGCGAACTCTCAGGCGACGAGAGCTACCACCACGCAGCCGATTTCTTCTGGAACACCGTAACAGGAGAACGCTCATTAGCCTTTGGCGGCAACTCTCGCCGCGAGCATTTCCCTAGCAAGGAAGCTTGTACAGACTTCATCAACGACATCGACGGTCCCGAGACCTGCAACACCAACAACATGCTGAAGCTCACCGAAGAGATGCACCGCCGCAACCCAGAAGCACGCTATGCCGACTACTACGAGCAAGCCACCTTCAACCACATCCTCTCCACACAGCATCCCGAACACGGCGGCTACGTGTACTTCACCCCCACCCGTCCACGCCACTACCGCAACTACTCCGCCCCCAACGAGGCCATGTGGTGCTGCGTAGGCACAGGCATGGAGAACCACAGCAAGTACGGCCAGTTCATCTACACCCACGTGGGCAGCGCCCTCTATGTGAACCTCTTCGCCGCATCAGAGCTGAACTGGAAAGAGAAAAACATCACCATTCGCCAAGAAACCAGCTTCCCATATAGCGAAACCAGCCGCATCACCATCACCAGCGGCAAAGGGCAGTTTCCGCTGCTCGTCCGCTACCCAGGCTGGGTCAAGCCCGGCGACTTCTCCGTCAAAGTAAATGGAAAGGCAGTCAACATCATCAGCGGTCCATCATCCTACATCACCATCGACCGCAAGTGGAAGAAAGGCGACACCGTCGACATCACCTTCCCTATGCACAGCAGCATCAAGTACCTGCCCAACGTACCGCAATACATCGCCCTGATGCACGGCCCCATCTTGCTGGGCATGAAGACCGGAACAGAAGACCTGGCCAGCCTCATAGCCGACGACAGCCGCTTCGGACAATATGCCGGTGGCAAGAAACTGCCCATCAACGAAGCCCCCATCCTCGTCAATGACAACGTCGAGCAGATAGCCAGCCAGCTGACCCCAGTTCCAGGCAAGCCACTGCACTTCACTCTCAGCACAAAGATGGAAAACGCCATCAGCAACGAGCTGCAGCCCTTCTTCGAGATTCACGACTCACGCTACATGATTTACTGGCTTGCCCTGTCCGAAGACAGCTACAAGAGCCATCTCGACGCCATCTCCAAGGCAGAGCAAGAGCGGCAAGAACTGGAGGCACGCACCATAGACAAAGTGCAGCCCGGCGAACAGCAGCCCGAGACCGACCACAAGATGGAAACCGACCAGTCACAGACAGGCAACACCAACGACGTCTTCTGGCGCGATGCCAGAGACGGGCACTACTTCAGCTACCTCATGCAGACAGCAGGGCGCACCGACCTCTCACTGCGCCTGATGTACTGGGGTGTAGGCGAGTGGAAGAGCCACGAGTTCGACATCTTCATCGACGACACACTGCTCATCTCCATCAACAATACAGGCAAATACCGCATCTCCGAGTTCAAATACGAAACCTACGACATCCCAGCCGAACTGCTGCAGGGCAAGTCACAAGTTCGTGTAAAATTCGTAGCCAAGCCCGGCAAACAGATTGGCGAGATTTACGGTGTAAGACTCATCAAGAAATAGCAGCCACAATAAAAGTTGCAAAATGAGAAAATTAAAAAATTAAAAAATGAAAAAATGAAAAAGTGAAAAAATGACAAAGGGGTGCACGCGCACCCCTTTGTCTATCATCACACCTAAAGCACCAATCTCAGATTAGCCTCCGTGCCATCGCCGCACTCATCGCCGCTTCCCACGCAAGCGAGAAACTCGTGTAATCAAACGGCTCAGCCCTCCCCCTGCTCCCCAAGGCATGAAACATTCTGCTCAGCAAGTCACACGCCATGCGCTTTCCATCCTTCGTACCCCACTGCACCACGAAATACACAGGCATCCGCGCCATCAGCACCACACGCCTGATGTCAGCAATACTGTATCCGTAGAAATCATGCAGAAACAGCTGCGTCTCCACATAGCCCTTAGGGTAAAGTTCACACATTCGCAGAAGAACACCTTGCAGATATTCCCTCACCCCCTCATACCCCTTCGGATTAGCTGTTTTCAGATAATTCACCATCATGTGAAGTCCCAGTTAGCATCCTCATCCTCCTCTTCCACACCATTGATGCGTCCAGCCTCCTCATCATAGAAGTAGGCATCACTCTTCTTCACCTCCAGCACAATCTCGCAAGGCTTAGGCATCAGCGAAAGCCTCCCGTCCATGCGCAGCCTCTCAATCAAGTCCGACAGCGCAGCCGTCACCTCCGCACCCCGTGCAATCGTACCACTTGCGTAGTCCACCTCCGCACCCACGCAAATGCAGCCGCAGTCAGCCTCTCTCGGGTTCTCCCTGCTCGTCAGCTTCGCATTGCAGAAATAGCCCTGCTTGCTCACGCACAGCTGCCACTGCAAGCCCTCCATCTGCGCCCGCAGCTTATACTCTCCCACAGGCAGCGCATACATATACTTTCTTCCCCCTCCGCTGTCGGGGTCTCTCCGCTCCAGCGTATGGCACTTGAATCCCGTTGTCTCTTCCGCCAGCACCCCAGCCGTAAATGAGGCCGTGCCGATTGTTCTTGTAAGCGTAAATTTCACCATCTTTCCTTCCTTTTTAGGGCAAGATGCCCAAGTAATCAATTTTATCCATATCCCTTCTCACGCTTTCCGCCCCATCGGGGAAAGCCAGTTCCCAGCCTCTCAGCACATCCAGGTAGCTGTAGTCGCATCCCGTCTCCACCTTCGCCATAGCTCGCACCAGCACAATAGCCGTGTGATAATGATGCTTCACGTCCACGCGTTCCTCCCTGTTCCTGCCCGTCAGGCGGCACACCATCTCGATATAGGCTTCAGTGTCGTTCTCAAATCGGGGAGCCCACCTCCTGACGATGTCCTCAATCTTATAGATGCCATGCACCTTGTTATAGGTGCGCAGACACCTGAATGCCGCCCTGAAACCGTACTCCAGCGAGCAGAACACACAGAACGCGCCATCGTCTCCCACCTGCCCCAGCCAGTTGGTATTGGGGTCTTTTCTGATGTTAAGAGGATTGTTATTGCGCACCCCTCTCGTTGTTTTCATTCTTCCCATATTTTTTCTTTCCTTTAATTTGTATCACAAAAGAAATAATCTCTCGGAGCAGCCACAGGACGCGACCGATATTCCACTTGCTCTTATCCATCGTTATAGCATGATTTGAATATTATACAGCCTTGCATTCATAAACTCCCTGCCTTGCCACTCCTTCACGGCAAAGCCCAGCTGAAACTCCATGCGCCTGCCTTCCTGCACAGCCCTTTGCAAGCTCTCCATATAGGCATCGTTGCCGATGGTGTGCTCAGCCAGAATCTCGTCATTCTTCGCCTCCCCCCTGTCGTTCACATAGGGAATGCTGATAATGCATGGATAACTCAGTCTCTTCTCTCCGTTGCCGGTCGCCCACTCGCGAGGCATACCGATTTTCTTGATAAATCCTTGTACAAACATCGTTTTAAGTTATTATTCAGTTAATCATTTTTTTTTATATTCATCGCTCCTGAAACAGAAAGCAGAACACCTATTTCAGTTTCCGATACATATTCTCACCCGTCTTCTCAATGAGCCTGTTCGCCTTCCACAGCGAGATGACATTGCTGACAGGCGTTTTAATAAAAGCCTTTGCCAGCGCCATGCGCACATCTTCCTTGCCAAACGTGTCGCCCATGCGCGAAAACACCTTGTCGTGCGGCACCCCCTTAGCCTTCACGCTGTTCTGCATCTCGTTATACTGCTCGCCAAACTGGCAGAGGCTGTGATACAGGTCCACCGTGCAGAACCACCTCACAAAGTCGATAATAATCCCTCTCTCCCTCTTGCCCACATTGCTGTACAGCCCATGGCACATCAGCGCCAGCCTAAACCCCTTCACCGCAGCACGGCGACGGAACACGTCCCTGGCAGGGTTAAGCGTTTCAGCCGACACCACCCGCTCCCTTTCGAGCCAATCCAGCAACGGCTGATAGATGTAAGAGAGGTCCACGCGCTCCAGCGGCTGAAAGTCATACTGCCACGGCACCACCCTGTCGAAGTCCTCGGGCGCGACATCCAGCAGCACGCTCTTGTCAAACTTCAGCGGCATCTTGTACACCTTCATCTCCAGCCTGTTCAGAATATTGTCAATCTGAGCCTGCTCCGTCTTCGGTATCGCCTTCCAGGGCACAAACTTCGCAAACTGCTGGTTCTCGATGGGACATACCGAGAAGCGCGTCACCAGCCCGTCCTCCACATTCTTGAAGAAGCGGTTGATTTGGTCCTGCGTACAGGTGAACAGCAGATTCATAAACATCTGCACCTCGCCTTTGAACGTGTTCGCGCTCTTGTAGTACTGCCCATAGAACCCATTGTCCCAAGTGATGCGCCACAAGTCACTCTTGTCGCCGCCCGCCGTGCGGTTCCCCTTCGTAAAAGTGTCCAGTTCCTCCGCTTCGATGTACATGTGATGCCCCTGGTTGTTGCGCATCTTCGTCAGCAGCTCCGGAATAGAAATGAGCGGCTTCACAATGCGCACCGACACCCTCGGCGCCTCCTCCCCCCTATCGTTCGCGCCCCTCCTGCGCTCGCCCGACGCATAGATTTCCTCCCTCGCGTTCGCCAGTTCATCCCTGTCACGCAAATTTTGCAGCAGCCCCGACAGCCTCTTGATGAACGACTTTCCCGAACTGGGCGGCGCAAACAGCAGCGAGATAAACTCCGTGCTCTGCTCAGAGTCGTCAAAGTAAGTGGCGCGCAAATGACTCGTCAGCGTGCCCAAGATAGGCAGCAGAGCCACTATGGTAGGCACCTTGAAGTCAGGCGGCGCAGCATTCACATACTGGCGAAAGACAGGCGGCAGTTTTGGCATAGGCGGCAGCGGCTCACGCTCCTCAGCCTTGTCAGGCACCTGCGCCATCGTGCGATCCAGCAGATAGCCCCTGTCCTTCAGAAAGAAGTAAATGTTCTTCTCCAGCCTCGTCGTGCGATTGCTCGAGCAGAGCGACACACACTGCGCCCAAGTCTCCTCCACCGGCCTGTCAAACGCCGGCAGCACAGCATGCACAATCTTCGCGTCATTATTGCACAAGTTGCGGAACTGCACAATCAGATTGTTATAGAACGTGTGCCGCTGCCCCTCCTCAGGTGCGCCGCCAGTCGACTCAATCCACTCCTGCACCAAGTCCGCCACCCTGATGCCATTATACTTAAAGTCCCTGAACAGCTCGTCATTCTCCAGCACCTCGCCCACCTTCGTCTGCACATTAGCGTACTTCTCCGTCGTGCCCGTCCACTGCAGCCCCTTCATCGCCTCGATGCTCTCAGATGGCACCTCGTCAAACAGGCCGTTCACATACACCCAGTAACTCTGGGGCACAAGATACGACAGCCGCGAAAGATCCTTGCAGGCAGGGTCAACAGCGCCGAACCGCTCCAGCCCCAGTTGGCTGACTATGCGCCCAACGGTAGCCTCCATGCCATCAGCGTGGCACTCAGCAATGACCCTCAGCCCCTTGTGCGAAGGAGTGATGTGGATGAAGCGCACCCCCAGCCGCCTGCAATCCTCGTCAGCAAACCTCAGTTCCTCACCTCTGGCATCAATCCTTTCCGTTCCGTCCACATCAATCATCACCAGTCCCGTCGGCGTGCAATTCTCCTTCTTGCGCGTCTTGTCTCCCACCGTCCCCATCGGCATGATAGCAGGCAGACTGTCCTTCCACTCCTTGTTGCCCGTCTTCTCAATCTGCGTGCAGCAGGCTTCAATTTCCTCGTGGCAGTCGAGCCAGTGCCTGAACTCGTCGTGCGACTGCACAGAGATACAGGGCCGGACACTTCGCTTATTCCTGTAGATATCAATTTTCATGTCAGATACTGTTCCAGTTGAGTCAAGATAAACATCATTTTATTAGAGGCAGCAAGCATATCAAAATCCTCCTTGCTAAACTTCACCGACACCTTAAAGATGTCCTTGCTCTCATAAATAGAGAACGATTCATGCTCAGCCACCAGTCGCAGCCCCTTCGGAGCAGCCGCAGGCTGATAAGGACGAAACTGAATTTCACCATAGGCATTCACCCATGCACTGCCGCGATACTTACGGTCAGGTTCCAAAGTCATTTCTTTCATTTTACTTTACTTTTTTTAAGTGATTATTAATATTACAGGGCAACAACCCCCATTCTCAATTCGCAACTCTCAACTTTCAACTTCCAACTTTCAATTCGCAACTCTCAATTTTCAACTTTCAACTCTCAACTTTCAATTTCCAATTCGCAACTCTCAACTTTCATCCAAACTCCGCCCAGCGCGCGGGCTGGTCAATCCTCCACCACCCTTGCCGACTCCAGGTTATTCATCGCCCATGATCGAATGCTAGAAGCGCGCAGCGAGTTTCGTTCAAACGCCAGACTGTGATACATATATCCACGCGAGAGAGAGCCAAACTGCTGCATCAGCCGCAGCCGATCCTCCGATTTAGTAATAATGATTTTAGGCATAGTCTCCATTCCTTTGCAAGTTAAACATTTCCGCCCCTTCGAGCTGATTTCCACCGCAAAGTTACAGACAAAAAGACGGCGACAGAATTTTCATTCCATCGCCGTAGAGTTTCTGAGAGTTTTCCGTAGAGTTTTGCCCTTTTTCGGGGGTGTTCCGTAGAGTTTTTCCCCAAAAACGCCTTTTTTCCGTAGAGTTTTGGGAGTTTTTGTCAAATTTCCGTAGAGTTTTGAGGTTTTTCGCCCTTTTTCCGTAGAGTTTTAAAAGTATTCAATTCATCCTCAATCAATTAAAAAAAATAAAAAAACAAGGAAAATCGAAGTCA
>JAEIGA010002418.1_pt1 | contig 29790 bp, 19 predicted proteins | sample 9270691 | NCBI WGS metagenome assembly JAEIGA01 (sample SAMN17057246, study PRJNA624740) | gut metagenome | biome: biome; isolation source: fecal sample | host: Bos grunniens | place: China: Xizang | collected 2019
AAGTCAATCCTTGCGGGGTGTAGCCTTGCTTATCGCATACGAATTGCACGAATACCATCCGGATGGCATTCGTGTTATTCGCCTCTGATTAAGAAATATTCATCCCGCATGGAGATTCGTGTTATTCGTGCAATTCGTGTTCTCTTAAACATAGAAATTCTCGTTTTTTTCGATTGAACATCTATGAGGGGGCTTGTATGAGTACAACTATCCATCAAACAAAGAGTTATCTATATTTACCGGACAGCAATAAATAAAAGTCTACCCCCTACCGTCTAAAATCTTCTTCACAAACTCGAGGTCTTCCTTATACGTAATCTTGATATTCGTCGTGTCACCATCTACAATTTTAATAGTGGTATCAGGTGCATACTTAAACACCACTCCACAATCATCCGTAGCTACGAAATCGGGGTCTTCTAATGCCGTAGCAAACGCCCGTGCCAATACCCCACGCTTAAATCCCTGCGGTGTCTGCACCTGTCGGAGGTATTCACGCTTAGGAGCCGCTACCATTGCCCCGTCTCTCACCTCAATAATCGTATCCACCGCGGGGATGGCGAGATTTACGGCATCGTGGTGCTCCAGGGTTTCACACACATTCTTAATAATCTGCTCCGACACCAGGGGGCGCACACCGTCATGAATGAGCAATCTATCGTCATCGTTGGTATAGGCACGAAGCGCCGAGAGCGTAGAGTCCGTACGCTCCTTACCCCCTAAAAGCACTTGCGCAACCTTCTTCCAAGGATTCGAAGCAATAATCTGCTTCATCTCCTCCACATAATCAGGGTGCGTCACAACGGCTATTTCATCAATGCTGGGCGCATGTTCAAAAGCATCGATAGTATGCTCAATAACCATACGTTCATTCACCTTAAGGAATTGCTTCGGGAGCGCATTTCCCATACGGCGACCCGAACCACCAGCAAGGATAATTGCAATATTTTTCATTTTTTTTGAGGTTTTGAGGTTATAAGGTTGGAGGTTTTGAGAAGCTACCCCCTGCCAAACAGGTATTTTCTAAATATCGGACTCACACGCAATATGTTTGAAGCAATGAGACAGAAGCCAATGACCAACAGCCCCCCCACCACCGACAGGGTCGTGTCAAGCACAAAGTTCTTACGGTGCTCCGAGAAGAAACTCCCCACCATCTTCACATTCGGCATGAAGAGGAAGTGAAGCAAGTAAATATCTAAAGTGCGCGTACCGATATACTGCAAGCACCGTCCCACCACCGTCTGCTTCGTAAACCACTCTTTGTAATGCCTGAAAAACATCACCACGATGAGCAGCAAACTATACATCGCAAGCGTGCGCGGAAGGTTTGCCCATTGAAGGCGCAACGTATGCCATTTCAGATAATCCACCGCACAGAGAAACGCCACAACCACGACAATCGTGAAAAACCATTTCGTGTCAAACAAACGCTCCACATGGTGCCACAAACGGCGCACAATCGTGCCGAAAAGGAAGAAGTGGAAATACGTCATCACCTGTATAAGACTGGTGTATTGGAAGAATGGGTCTTTATGATAATTAAACCACGAGGGCATATAAATCGTGGCATACACCGCCGTCGCACCTGCCCATAGCAGGAGAATCGGCACCACACTCTTCCTCGGGAGTTTACTTTCCAAATAGGCAAACACGTAGTACACCACAAACATCAAGAGCAATGCCCACGTAAACCAATACCCCGACTTCGTAGGCGAAAGCAGCGCCGCCTCAAGCCCCTTCATGAAGTTCGGACGCATCAGCGAGAGAAACACGGCGAGAAACACCACCGTAGGAATCAGTTGCACCCTGCATTTCTTCAGCAAATTCTTGCCCAATGTGCGCAAGTTCCATTCCACCTTGCTACTATACGCCAAGAAGCCCGACACAAAGAAGAAGAGCGGCATGCGGAACAGCACAAAAAACGAAAGCGCAGACGAATGCTTAATATTTTGCGCAAACCCATCTGTAGACACATGATACGCTACGACAAGAATCATCGTAAACCCACGCATCGCGTCCAGCCACTCCAACCTCGGACGCTTATTAAGTTCTAAACTTACACTCATTTTTTCAGTAAACGAAGAGAAAATCAAAATTCATGTAGTCGGCAGATAACTCAAAAACCTACCGACCACAAGCATTCAGCAAAATTAGAAATTCCCAGTCAAACAAAGAAAAGTTTTTGAGAATAATAATTAACGCACCCGCCCTCCATTCACCCTTTAATCCTAAATCCATGAAATGCCAACTGATTACCCCCGCCTGATTTCATCCCTATCTACAGACGTCATCATCTCCCCATTCTCCACGCAGGTCATAGGGGCAAGTAAGTCAATGAGTTTCGTTTTTGCTTGAGGATCACGAACAGTGTAGACATCGTTGAGGATAGGCGGTGAACTTTCTAAAGACTTTTGAAGCAGTAGAGACTTTGAGGAGTTTTGAGAATGTAGAGCCTTTGTGGACTTTTGAGACAGTAAAACCTTTGAGGACTTTAAGCCGTTCGAGGACTTTAAGCCGTTCGAGGACTTTAACTTCGCCGCCCCCACCCCGCAAGGCAATTGTACTCCGTTCTCTGTACTCTTGCAACACTCTGTACTCTACAACTTGAAGGGCGCTTGAGAGGTGCATTGCCCCCAAGGTTGGTGAGTCGGCCTCCGAGTCATTCTCTTCGGGCAGTGCCCATCGGTAAATAATGTTGTGTGTAGTGAAAGATTTACACGATGACTCAAAATGTTTGTAATACGTTTCAAGGATGCGCCAAGCGGCGCGATAGCCCATTGTCATTGACGTAAAACACCTTGTCCGTCTGCTCCACCCACGCCGTAAATGAGTCCGTGAACCTTTTTCTTTGTGATTACACCTCGAAATTGTCACTATTTCCTGATGTTACTAATGTGAATGATGTTTGTTATTCTTGGGGAGTAATTAACATAAAAAAGAGACACCCTCTGGTGAGAGTGTCTAACTGTTACGATGTATAATTTCAGTCGTTCCAAAGTTTCTAATCATTACATAACCATTAAATATAATACGTTAGTCAACCAAGGTGCGAATAGTAGCAGGTTTACATTTTTCTTGACCTATTATTGACTATGTATATGTCAATAAGAAGAAGTCTTAATTTAACACGGTTATTTGCAACTTGCAGTAATGTCCACAAATCAGTTGGTATTTCAAAATACTCAAAAACTTCTTTACAGCGCTCCACACTTGCAGGTTTAACATTCTCATACCCATGCCGAAATTCTTTTTTAATAATATCTTGTTCCATATAACATATGGGATTCCATATATTACACGTAAAATGATCATGTATCCCAACATATCGTTTCCAATTCCATTCAAAAGTGTTTAGGCAGGATTAAAAGATTATAGGTGAGGTTGGCAAGTTGGGCGGTAGTAATTACGGGGGCTGTACTTGAAGATTGTTGATACTCTTCAATAAAATCAATAAGGTCGGTCAGAATACTGCCGACCTTTGATGCCGTATTTTCACCGGCACCTGTTTTGTCACGTACTTCTGCGGCACGGGTCAATATATCTGTAAGTTCTTTTGCCATAAACTTTTTTGTGTTGATTTATAGCAAAAGTAGAATTTATATGGGGGATATGAAAAGACAAAAAAGAATGCTATCTAAGGGAAATAATATATTTTCTTCAAATGATATACAAACAAGGAAGGATTGAATACCAACCCCTCCTTTATACTTTTAAATTCACAAAATATGTATAGGCTTATCTAACTCATTTGCTACTTTTACAAAGTTCTTATAAAGATATGAGTCTTCAAATTGAGTTAAATATATGACCTCTGCAATGTCGAGCATTTCATAATATCTTTCAGTGCGATAATCTTTATTTAACATGGTCCATTCTGTATATCCATTAATAAACAGTATTTTGTTATCTAGAGCATATTTAAGCGCAATACTTTCAGCTCCTGCTGCATTGCCAGTTACGATTGTAACGTTAGATGTTTTTAATAATGTTTCTATTGAAGAATGGATTTTTTTTACTAATTCGTTTCTTTTTGCATCTTTTTCTCTTTCGTATGCTATAGGAGGGACCCAACCTGAAATAATTACATATTTATATGGGTACTTCAAAACAATGCGTTTCAAGAGATTATTTATTTTTACTAGGAAATCAGAAATGTCTTCACGTGAATCTTTCCTAAAAAATCTTTCATCCAATCTAGATAATTTATTTAAACAGAAATCTTCTTGTAAAGTCTTATCTACCTGACTTAATTTTGCTTTCCAATCGTTTATTTCTCTTATAGCACAATCTTTTTCATTAAGCTTTGAAAATAATGTATAAACTATGTGCGAATCTCTAGAATATTGAGCTCTAATTCTTTCTTTTTCCTTCTCCAAATTATCTCCTAAATATTTACCAATAAAAATATCAGGTGCATATGCTTTAAGGTTACTCGTATAACCACGTGCAGAATATATACATGTGCTTCCTATACCAATAATTTTTTTAATATAGTCATCAGTATTCACAGATTCGTCATTAATATGTGCTTCACGATAAATTTTATAGGTGTCATCTCCACCAACTTTATTTCTATAGAAATCTGTAACTGTTACACTTAATGAAGCTAATGCTTTTTCTAGATTATGTGATTCCATTGTTTCTAGAATTTCTTTTGTGATTTTCTCTAAATCCTTATCTCTTTGATAAGTATTTGGTGACATAATCCTAACGACTTTTTCTAAATAAGAAATTCTATTTCTAATTCCTACGAAGTTTACTAATAAATGTCCGAATTGAGATTCCTTCTCATCTTTTATGAACTTCTCACAGAAAGAATCTTTGTTATAAAGTAACATAAACGATTGTTTTTCATCAATAAAGTCTAATGAAAACCCTTTAAGTGACTCTTCTTTAGAACTTGGGATATCTTTAAGGAAAATTATTTCTGAAATTGTTTCGCCTTGTGTACTACACAATATCGGCATAGATAAATCGAAGTAATGGGCAGTTTGTGTTCTTAGATTGTATGGTATCATCTCAGGTTTAACCTCCCAAAACTCAAAAATTCCTTCTCTGAAAATTAATACCAATTCTTGCTTAGTAGTTAAACTATTATTACAAATTAAATGATAATAGAATCCAAAATGATACGTGTTAAGTTTTTGCTGTGTCTTACAATTTTGTGGACAAAACATTGAATCGTTTGGTTTATCAAAAGTGTCATTTGTACAAATCATATTCTTTTCTTTTTATAAACTGTCTTTTATTTGCAACAAAATTAAGTATTATAATCGTATTAAATACTAAATATCTGACAATCGCTATAATATTAACTCTCACACCTTGTTTTTAAAGTGGTTATAATAAAAAAATAGGGGGTCCCCCCCTATTTTTTATTTCCAATAATCTAAAAGATTTCTTATTGCCAAACAGAATAATTTTGGCGCTTTAATACCTAAAACAAGTTTGCCTTTTTCATTTAATAGGAAACCGAGTTCGACTTCAGCAACATATTCATTAATTACTTCCGTATAATACAACTATTCTTACTATCGCATATTCGGGATAATATTTTTTTATATATAGGTCTTCAAATGCATCATATCCCCATCTAACTCATCAACGCCATTTTGTTTATTTTCATATTTCTTTCCTTCTATAGTAATGGATTCCTTTTCTATGCAACGTTGTGTAACTTCAGGATGTCCTGCATCAGTAAGTCTTGCATTACATTTTTTCAGTAAGGTCATGTATATCATAGAAATGATGTCTGTCAGACAGCATTTCATCCAAATACATATATCGTGTTAAGGCATTCTTATTACTCGGCATATTCTTTTTGCTGCAAAGATATTTCTGGTTTACGAACGCTATGTTCGTGAATTATTTTTGTCTTATTCGTAGTTGAGATCTTAAAGTTTTCAGTTCGTAGCAATTCAATCTGAACACAACCAGCAATCTTCCTACCTCGCAAATTTAACTAATCTTTTTTATTTATAATGTGTTTATTTATCAAATGATTTTGCAAAGTGAAATTTACAATCAAGTCCGCAAGCATCTACATTACCCTAACCATTTCCTTGTCACGTGTCACATGTCACGCTTTTGAAAAAGGAGAACTCCATGCGCTTGCATTCCCACTTAGCAGGTAGGGACGCACGGCTCGTGCGTCCGTAATTCACGCATGCTTTGCCATTGCCGTTACGATGCGAATTCCTGGCAGAGGAGGACGCACGAGCCGTGCGTCCCTACTGGTCAATGGTGGTCCCACTTGAAATACCAACTGGCATCCCTACCAGTGAGTCTGTTCTTACTTGAGCAATTCAATGAGTTGCTGGGCCACCTTAATTTGCTTTTTCTGGGCAGTAGATGTGCCCTGTTGCGCCAGCATGTCGTTCCAACGCACGACGGGGTGTGAGAGTGAGTTTTTGGCGGTAGTGTGCTTGATGTTCTCGCTGATGTCCGTCTGCGTCAGTCCCCACGATTGCATGAGGTCGGCAAAGGCACTGTAAGAAATGCCGGGTTGAAACTTCAGTTCGTACACTCGGTAGATGGCGCTTCAATAAGTCTAAGTATTGTTTCATATAAGGTGTTTGTTTGTCCACAAAAATACATAAACTCGTTTGCAAAAAAAAGGAAAACACGATGATATTTTCAAGGCAAAACAAGTATTCATTTAACCAAATATTTGCAGACTTATTTTTCCCATTTTGAGAAAAATTTTACAACGTGAATCAATACTGCGTGACATTGTCACGCACCCCCTCCACTCGCTTGCATGACACCTCAAATCTGCTAAAAGAAAATCAAATTTCCCACCCCATCAACCCCCGCTAATTCCCATTAATTCTCACCTCGCCCCTTCCGTGTTGTATCTTTGCACTTGTGATTGAGAGTACAGATAACAGAGTACAGAGTACAACAGCCTTGCGGGATGCGCGCACCGCATGGGTAAAAGACCGGATGGCGCTCTCTCCCTGTTTATAGGAGAACCGACGCACGAAGTAAGAGCAGAGGACAAACTTGTTTGTACTATGCCTTACGAGAAGGAGGAAGATGAGCGAAGCGAAATCAATTGGGACCACGAAGTGGTGAGAGGGTGCAGAATACACGACGAACGGTAAAAAACACTCAATCCTCACTTGTTATCAAGCACCCCCTCACCGCCGAGGCGGTCCCCACCCCCTTCGGTTCCCCCGTTATCGGGGGACAGAAATCCCTATAAACAGGGGGAGAGTGCCGTCCGGATTTACACTCCGCATGGTATTACTCACTACTACTTACTCTCTCTTCCTCCCCTCTCTTGCTCCTCTCTTGCTCCTCTCTTGCTCCTCTCTTGCTCTCGCACCCCCACACCAGCATAGCTGGTCCCCTCCCCCTATAAACAGGGGGAGAGCGCCATCCGGATTTACACTCCGGATGGTATTACTCACTACTACCTACTACTTACTACCTACTACTTACAATTATCTCCCACTTATTTTTAACTAACTCCCAATTAGTTTAGTGAGTAGAGACGGGCTGAAAGCCCAGGGAGTTCATAGCCCAGGGCAAGGCGAACGGAGTGAGGCGACACCCTGGGTTGTCGTACACCCCGCATGGTGCGCCCTATTAGGGGCAAAAGTAAAAATGCCCTGCTCGTTATATGGACTCATACTTGCTATATCGGACTTTTGCCCTTACAGGGCGTAATCCCCCTCATCACCCACCCAAGGCGCCGCTCCTAAGGTCGCTTGCCGTTGCGCTATTGACTCGTTGCCCCTTTGGGGCGCTCACCCAACCGTTGACCATCGTCTGTGGTCCGTTGTCCGTTGACCAAGGACAGGGCTGAAAGACCTCACAAACCTAACTGCACTGGGACAACAAAAAAGAGGGTGCAGGTTGAAAAATCTGCATCCTCTTCTGTTATTCTTGTTATGTGTGGTTGCGCCCTTAAAGTTCAATCGCCAATCTGACGCTTATCTGTCGGCCTGTGAGGTAGTTGGGCACGGCATAACGTGTGTTGGTGATGTCGGTAATCCAATAGTAGGAGTTGACGTTGTTGATTCCCAAGAGGTTGAGGGCGTCAAGTCCTATCCATGCGTTCTTAATCCATTTGAGGCGCGGGTAACTCATGAGGTAGTCCTCGTTATTAAAGAGGCAATAGGAAAGCCCCATATCGACGCGCTTATAGGCGGGTGCTCTGAAGACGTGTTTCTCGCGTTGGGCATGTGAGGGTCCGAAGGGCAATCCGTCTGCCACGGCGGCTTTGAGAATCAGGCGCCAGCGTTCTGAACCAGGGAAGTAGTCGGTGAAATAGAGCGAGAAGTTGTAGCGCTGGTCGGTGGGGCGCGGAATCCACATGCCGTTTAGTTTTTCCTCGGTCTTCATGAGGGAGAAGGTCACCCAAGAGTCAGTGCCGGGCACGAATTCACCGAAGAGTTTGAGGTCGATCCCTGCGGCATAGCCCTTTGACATGTTGCGACCGTAATAAACTACTCTGACGTTGTCTACGGAGTAAGGGATGAGGTTGGAGAGCGCCTTATAGTAGGCTTCTGCGGTGAACTTAAAGGGGCGGTCAAACATTCGGAAGGTGTAGTCGCCTCCGAGGACAAAGTGGATGCTTTTCTGCGCCTTGATGTCCTTGTTGAGTTGTGCCGTGGCGGTGCCTCCAATGAGGGTTGTGTCGCGCAATTCCTTGTAGAAGGGTGCTTGATAATAGACGCCCGTGGCAAATCTGAAGGTGAGTTTATCGTTTTGTGGCAACAACCCGATTGACATTCGTGGGGAGATGAGCGTTTCGCCGTTCCAATCCCAATGGGTGAGGCGCACGCCGTAAGTGAGGTTGAAGAGGCCGAGGCGTGACTTAAAGCGCCAGGTGTCTTGCAGGTAGCCTTCGAACTTGTTTGATGTCAATGAGTTCTTGGATTTCAGGCTGTAAATCAGTTGTAACTGATCGGGGTTATAAGGCAGGGAATAGCCCATGGAATCGCGCATTTCCCACTCTTTGGCATTTTCGCGGATGCGCATGTTTTGCCAATTCACTCCCGCCTGGAGGGTGTGTCCCGTGATTTTCGTGCGGAAGGCGAGTCCCACGTTATTCACCTCCGCCTGAAGGAAGTTTCGGGCATGCTCCATGTAGGTGCCCACGCCCAACTGCTCCTGGGAGGTAGCTTCGTTCAACCAATACTCGCCCTGGATGTCGTAGGTCTCTTGCTCCTTCGTTAAGAAGCGCGAGTAATTGGCGGCGAGGTAGGTTTCGGGGGTGAAATGGTGGGTAAGACTGGCGGCACCGAAATAGGTGCGGAAATAGTCCTTCTCCTGCCCATCGAAATAGACCTTAAACTGCTTGGCTGCCTCCATAGTGCCGAAATTGGTTTCACGGTCTTCGGGTTCGAATTGATAGGTGTTGTCAGAGATGTTTCCGAGGACGTCGAAGGTCCACTTTTGGGTGGGTCGCCAGCTGACATACGCCTGATAATCGATGAAGTGTGGGCGATACTCCCCATCGGTATCGGTTGACGCGAGGAGGTAGCGCGTGGTCTTATAGCGCACGGAGGTCATCACGCTCACACGCTTGTTCCCCCACCCTACGTAGGCGCCACCACCGAGGAGTGAGGCGTTGGCTTTGGCTTCAAACTTTTCGGGGGTGCGGTAGGTAATGTCCAATACGGATGACATCTTGTCGCCATAGCGTGCTTCAAAGCCACCACTGGAGAAGGAGATTTTCTCCACCATATCGTTGTTGATAATGGAGAGCCCTTCTTGCTGACCAGAGCGGATGAGCATGGGGCGGTAGACCTCGATGCCGTTGAGATAAACCACATTCTCGTCAAACGAACCACCACGGACGTTATACTGCGAGGAGAGTTCGTTATGGGTGCTTACGCCGGCTTGTGTGGCGATGAGTTCTTCTACGGCATTACCCGTTGTTGAGGGCAGGAATTTTCCCTCTACGGGGTTGATGCGCCCCATGGTGCCGAGTTGCTTGCGCTGACCTGTAACGATGGCTGTGCCAAAGAAATCGTCGAATGTAGGCAATACGACGTCGAGGCGCACGGAGTCTTTGGGAGAGGTCAGGATGCGCTTGCGACTTTCGTAGCCAATCATCGAAAAGACGACTTCAACGGTGTCGGTAGACATGCAATAGAAACTAAATTCTCCCTGCAAGCTCGTGATAGTTCCGGTGTTTTGAGCGGGCACGCGCACGTTGGCTAACTCAATGGGATTTCCACCAGTATCCTTTACGGTACCGAAGATGCGGCACCGCGATTGGGCTTCAGTCCCCTGTGCGCAGAGGAGGAAAGCGAGAAGCGTGAGGAGGAGGGAGGGGATTTTGTGGGGATTTTGCATGTTGGGAAGAGAGGTGAGTGAGGAAGGGGCGCGGAGGGGGCTTGCGATGGAGGACAAAAGGGGAAGCGGAGGCATGGAGGAACGAGAGGAACGGAGGGGCGCGGAGGCGTTGCGATGGTATCGCAACGAAGGGGACGAAAATGGGGGCGCTAACCGTTAACCTTTCTCCGTTCACCGTTAACCGTTCACCGTTAATCTAAACGTAAAGTGAGGTTAGATTATTGTGTAGCAGGCGGCGTAGACGATGAGGGCGGCGTAGGTGAGCATGATGCCTTCGGAAAGTAAGAGGGCGTGTTTGAGTTGAAATTCGGGTTGCATGTCCGCCACCTTAAACTTCGCGAGTAGGTATTGGTAAAGGCGGAATACGCCCCACCCTACGATGCATCCCCAAAGGAGGCCTGTTAGAATGTCGCCAACGTAGTGGACACCGAGATAGAGGCGTGTCCAACAATTTAGCAAGCACCATGAGGCGATGAGCACCACAAAGAGTTTTTGACGGAAGATGAGCGATAGGAATACGGCTACGGCACACGTGTTGGCGGCATGGCTACTGAAGAAGCCGTACCGTCCACCGGTATAACCATTTACGAGGTCGATGACGCCCACGAGGTCGGGATTATGCGAGGGGCGCAAGCGTCCCACCATGGGTTTGAAGAGCCCACTTGCCACTTGGTCCGCCAAGGTGATTGCCAAGGCAATGCCGAGGATGATCAGCAACAGGTGCTTCCAATTCTTCATCCTGACCAGGACATACATCAAGAGGGCACCCAAGGGCACCCATGTAAGCGTTTTCGTAGCACTGACTGCTAAAGTGTCAACAAACAGGCTGTCACTTCCATTAAACCATAAGGTCAGTTGCGTATCAAGCGATAGGATTTGTTCGAACATGATTTCTATGTAGTAAGTAGTAGGGAGGAAGTAGTAAGTAGGAGTGAGGAGTGAGTAATGAGTAGTGAGTAATGAGTAATGAGGAGTCCATTCGGTGAGTGCATCCCGCATGGTAGTTGTACTCTGTACTCTGTTATCTGTACTCTAAAAATCCACTTTCTCCACCGTGCCCTTCTCACACCAAGCATTTCTGCCGTCGGGGAGGGAGACGTTGAACCATTCATCTCCGAAGGATTCATTTAGGTTGAGTACGACGCCTGCGGGTACTGTCGTGATTTGCTTTGAGGCATTTGTGGCGCTCTCATAGAGCATGGTTTCCTTCATCGCCACCAAGTGGGTGACAACGCTGAAATTCTCGTTGCTCAAATGGGCAAACACATTCATAAGGATGGTGAGCGCGAGGGGCACGAGGGCGGAGAAGAAGGCAATTTTCTTTATCAGCGGTTTGCGGGCAAGCAAATACCCCACCCCAAGGGCGATGAAGAGTGCGAAAAACACCAGCGCAAGCCTACCCCAGGCATTGGCATTACGGCTGCCCACTAATTGCTTGAACCAAGTGGTGTAAAAGAGTTCGTCGCCCGTAAATTCCTGAACACCGACTTTCTGATAACAGAGCAACAGGTTGTCCTGGGCGTCGGCATGCTGGGGATTCATCTTCAATGCCTTCTGATAATTGAGAATCGCTTGGGGGTATTGATTCATTCGGAAATAACAATTCCCGATGTTGTAAAACAGTTCATCACTAATGCCTCCTTCAGAAAGTTGTGCTTGATATTCGGCGGCGGCACGCTTATAATCCTGCACCACATACAAACTATCCGCCGTTGTTTGCACGGCAAAGAGGGGTAATGACATCAGGAGGTAGAGCGCTGAAGTTAGTATGTATTTCATTGTTGATTCTGTTGAGAATTGATGGATTGAATTGAGAAGGAAAAGGGGCTGTATTTCATCACGATACGTAAATCACGAGAAAACTTACAAGCGTCGACTAAAGACTTCTCATAATATCTTTAACTTCGTTGAGCAGGTTCTTCAGTCCTCCCTCATCAGATGCGGGTGCGAATTTAGCAAACTCACATTCGTCAATCACCTTTAGCAATCGCTGAATGGTAGCGGCATCAACCTGCTTGAGTTTCAAACGATTTTCAATCTGCTGCTTGCTCAATTCAGAGCGTTGTAACTGATATTTAGCCATAAGGAAGTCGGCAATTGCATCACTCACCAAGGCATAGAATTTAGCATTTTCCTTCGTTGCAATGAGTGCTTCAGCAGGTTTCAACTGTTGCAAAGCCTTTCGATGTGCCTCACGTTGTGCCTGCTCGGTCAAGTCGCGTTTTCTATAAGCACTCACCCCAAAGTAAAGCGCAATGCCACACCCCAAGACGATAGCATAACGAAGGACGTCGCTCACCCCACCCCACTCTATGTAGTCATCTGCAGAAACAACCTCATGCGTTCCCTCATGAATCGTATGTATATCCGTCTGATAATCAGAGCGTGTATCCGCATTTCCACCTACGGGGGGTAATACCGTCACTTCATTAGGCACCACCTTGAGTTGCTCATAGCGCTGGGTGGAGGGATTATAAAACGAACCCGTAAGGGCAGGTAGTGTGAATTTACCAGCACTTTTAGGCACGATGGTGTAATCATACTCTACCTTTCCTTTATGCCCCGAAGGGGTGATTTCAAGCGTCTCCGTAGTGGACACGTCATAAACATCCATGTCAGCATTCGACGTCAAAGCGGGCGTAAGCATCAACTTCAAGTTGCCCTCACCCTTAACGGTAAGGCGATAGGTTGCAGGTGCACCACTTACGAGCGTCGGCGTTGTCCATGCGCCCTGCATGGTGAGGTTGCCCACCACCCCAATGAAATCGTCGGGTTTAGGTTCGGGCAACGAGGTCACCGCAATGTTTGCCTTTGGCGCCACACATTTTATAACCCTGCTTCGCATGCGACCGTTGAAGAAGGCATCGAAGGCATCCATCGTAGGGTCGCTCTCTACCACCTCACAATCCAAGGAAAGCGGAGCGAGTTCGAAATCACCCGATTGCTGGGGAAACAAAACATACTTCAAACGATCTGCCACTTTATACAGTTCGCCACCAACGGTTTCGGTGCTAACATTGAGCGTGGTGATGGGAATTTCGTGCGTTACAAATCCCTGAAAATCGGGTGCCTTTTGCAAATAGATATTGCTGAGCCCTACCCCCATTCGCCAATACACACGGTAGGTCAGAATCAGCGCCTCTTGCTCCATGACCTTTGTTTTTGAGAGAATGGGGCGAACGTACAAATCCTTCTCCGTAATGTTCTTAATGCTCGTTACGGATTGCGCACTGGAGCGACTGGATGACGCATTTTGCTGCTTGCGCTCACCCGTCACTTTGATACGCACCTTCTTTGCCAAAACCTTCTTACCATCGATTTTAAGTTGCGCTGCGGGGAGGGTAAACTCACCCTTCGCCTTGGGTTCAATCACATAAGTATAGGTCGTAGACTTGCTTTGCGTCATCTTTCCACCGCTATACATCATGCTCGAACTGGTAGACAAATTCGGACCGCTCAAGAGGATGAAATCACGCAACTCGGGCAATTCAATATCGTCTACATCGGCATTCTCAACAATGTACCTCACCTGAAAATAGTCGTCAATCCCCACCTCTTCGGGTGCCACCACCTTCACTTCTTGAGCCAATAGAGAAAAGGGAAGCAAGAACAAGCAGATTAAAAAATATCGTAACATATATGCGTCGTAAAATTAGGTTATACCATTAACTTGCGAAGTTACTTCAAACTATTTAATACACAAAAGCATTTATCGTTAATTTATTTTTTTAACAATTAAATAAAGCACGCATGCCGTCCGAACTGAATCTCCCCATTTCAGAGTTGATGGACTACACTAAAAAAAAGAAAGAGTGATGAAACCTAAATTTCACCACTCTTCCAAAGATTATTGAGTATGCTAAGCTCGTTTACTCAAAGCATTACTTATACTTCACCTGCTCTATCGCCGCATCATCATAAATTACTTCACGTAGTTGTTCGGGCGTTGTCTTCACCGCATTACGCGTTAATTCTGGAACATTATAACTCTTCATACGGTAAAAATTATGCTCAGGATCGTATTGGGGTAATACAAATGCCTTGTAGTCATTACCTTCTGCATCAAAATAAGCAATATACACTCGTGAATAACTACCATCATCACGACGTGAGGCTACAACAATCCATCGTCCATTGCTACTCCAAGTATGATAACTATCAGGTCCTAAAGCTGAAGTTCGTTGCAAACAACGCACGCTATCCGTCTGAAGGTCCTTAACATAAAGATCCGCGTCAGGATGCCAAATATGGAATTGCCCCTTACTACCTTCTGTATAAAGGACATAACGTCCATCAGGACTAACACGGGGCACTGCTGCGCTACGTTGTTGTTCGGCACACGCCACTTCAAGGACGGGTTCACCAAAGGTTCGTGTAAGAGGGTCAAATGCCATACTCATCACGTCATACTGGAGGCTATCAATAAGCGGAATCACGCGATCTGCACGTGTACTATCAGGAACAGCCGCCAATTGTGGAGTGTAAGCACGGCAGAAGAAAAGGCGTTTGCCATCGGGAGCCCAATGTGGGAACGTTTCAAGATACTCTTTGGACTTCAAGACATTCGTAATCGTTCCTTGAGCAACATCATACAACACCAAGTCACTACCATAGTCAATGACCTCAACCTTACTTCTGTCACTCAGGTGGAATACCTGTCCCGTTTGATTTGATGAAAACGCAACAAGCGGAAGTTCTGGATGCCAAGAAGGATAAACAGAATTTGCCAAAACAGAATCGACCGTCATTTTCATCTTCTTCGCGTTACCATCCTCAACCACGACAGTACCTCCATGTGACGCACGAACATGGAATAGCATGTTTGTAGCATCAAAATTTTGATAGTTGTGGCAATTTATACAGTGATTATCATCAGCTGAAAAGCTATTGTTATTCTCATAAATAGCTTGCTCATCAAAATTTGTCAAATTACGCTGATACAATCCTAACTGACGGTAGAGTTCATAACTCGGTTCTATCAATCGATATGAAAGGAAAGAATCAATAGGTTCTGGCGCTACGGTAAGAGTATGCGATTTGAAAGCATTCCACTCTCCAGAGCGCTTAACAAAAATTGTTACCGCAATTTTCTGACCCTTCTCTTCATCCATAAAATCATGCCATTCTTGAAGGTCAAAAAATAGTTTGTTTCCATCAGCGGCTGCTACAAGTTGCTTACCTGAAGGTGCCACCATAGAGGCAGCATAGGCTTCCCCCTCGGTTTCAACCATAACATTCAACGGTGCTATGTTGTAAGGAATCGTAATATCCCTATAATCAGGATATATGGGTGCTTCTTGGTCCAATGAAACGTAAGTTGTCGGAACTTCTTTTTTCATTCCGCCACACGACACAAGGAACAACAATAAAATTAGCAGAAATGGCATATATTTATAATGTCTAAGAAATTTAAGCATATTGAATTACAATGATTGTTCATTAAGAATAGAGTTCTGAGGTTCTCTTGGCTTGCATTTGTAATATGAAATCCATGTACAGCGCCTCTCCCACCCTATCAGAAGACCCAATTAGTTTACTCCTCCAGCACTATTTTCAGGTTTACGTGTCTGATAAGGTTCATTATTTTCACAATAGTAATAATAATAGTATGTCCCCAACCAATTCGCCTTCATCCTTTTGCGCAACTCAGCTTTGTCCTTAAGATAGGGTTTAGCCTCAGCCACAAACGCATGAAAATTTGAAAGCATCACTTTATCATTGCAAATTTCAGGGAACATCTGCTTCACTTCATCATGCTTCATAGAATAAACAAGGATAGCTTGGCGCACTACTGAAGGAAGACGACCATTATTCTTTTGTCTCAATACCACAGCCATGTTCACAAAGCGCATTAGGTCTTTAGAATAAAGCGTAGACGCAATAGAAGTTACCAGAGTTTGGTCAGAACCAAAAGTAAGTCCCACATTATAACCTAAGAAAACAGGGCGACGATAACGTTGCTCATAAGTTGTTTCACGAGGAGCCAAATTCAAGACACTAACCAGTTCAGGATCTTCAGCTATCAAGTTCGGATTGTCAATCATAGGCGAATAGCGGTCAACAAATGCACGTTCAAACGGCACGTCCTCTAACGCTTTCATATAGCGCTTGGCTAATTGTACTTCACCATTTAGAATGGCACTCAAAGCCATACGCTTATAATTGTATATCGAAGGTCCAGTCATCACATGACGCTCCATAGCTGCACGATAAGCACTATTGACTAAACCTGCATAAAAATTACAATCTGCCTCATACATACTCGTTTCTGTAATCCCCTTGTCTGAAAGGTCAGTACCATCTTGAGGATAGTCAAAAGCAAAATCAAACAAATGTTCGAGCAACTGATTTTGTTGCACTAAGGCAATGGCATAGTATGCTGCAACAGGGCGTGAACCTCTCTTAGCACTCAGTGCATCATCAACAAGTCCTTCCCAATCTGCCACCAACATACGATTCTGCATACGTGCACAGAGGACATCGTTTTCACGATAAACGTGTGTAAAACCACAAAGCATTACGCCTGCAACTAACGTTATAACTACAGATGCCCAATGAGAATGTGTTGTAGCCACAACTGTAACTTTGCGAACTTTACGAACAATAGTAGCCACAAGTGCCCCTAAGGCAGTAACACAAAATAGAATCAAGGGTAAACCTATGATAATGGAAGGTTCATCGTGATAATAAAGTCGTGCGCCACGCCATACAAAATACCCCAACACGCCTAATGGCAACAAGAACGTAAGCAGTTTCCAGCGTCGTGAGAGTCCCAAAATACGGGCAAAGCAACATGCTGTCCCAACAAGGAGAAGTGTCAACAATGCCCCACCCAACCAAATATTCTTAAACGCCAACATCAGATAGCGCATCACCCAATAAAATTCGCCTAAAGGCTGACGCAACACATAAGTCATGCGTTCTGAGTCCAATGACACATAACAATCCTGTTGTGCACGTTGAAATATATCTCCGTACATCCATGTACAACACAGATATATAAACACAACCATTACGAAGTGTACCCAGCGATAAGGTATTTTAGTTATTGAGAAGGAGGATTTTGCTACAGATGAGGAAGTAGCCGATGATACAACTTTCTTTGTAGTTGACTTCATAAGATGGTTAAAATTTCAAGTTTCTTGTGATAATTATTTCGTGCAAATTTAGATAAAAAAACTTATTTCTCTTTGACAACTACTGCAAATGTTCATTTTTTCTATTACCTTTGCAACACTTTCATACTTAGAGGACCCATAGCTTAGCTGTATAGAGCGTCAGATTCCGGTTCTGAAGGTCGAGGGTTAGAATCCCTCTGGGTTCACGATGTCAAAACGACGAAGGATGTAGCAATTTCTCTGCCACCTCCTTCGTCGTTTGTTTTATTGATATTTCATAAACGCGAAAGTGCCCACATCGAGGGGGATAATAAGTGCCGAATATCCTCAAACATTCGGCACTTTATTTGTAAAAATCAACTACAGAGTGTTCTGAGAGACCTCTTACCACCCTTATATATCCATAAGGCGGAATTTATCTGACTAATACCTTTTGTCCTGCCACGATGTAAATTCCCTTAGCAAGTCCGTCGACCACTTGAATGCCTTCACCCACCTCGACACTACGCACTAATTGTCCATTCAGCGCATAAATTTTTATATTCTGCGGACAATTAGAGGAGATTACGATGCATCCTTCTCCTCCAGATACCCCAACATGTGAAAGATCTACGGAATTTATGCCATCAGGTTTGACATAACCATACTGCTTATCCAAGAATTCCAAACGATCAGCAATCCAATTTTTAATATAATCAACATCACCTAAGATATTAGAATGATAAGCCGACCAGGTCTTTCGCTCACGCACCACGGCACCGCTTTCCTCAAACAAATCTGCATATGCTTGGAAACGCTGGCACAACGATTCTTCCGAGAAATGCGTTTCACGTAATTCAGCATAGCGTGCGGCAAGTTCAGCCGTCCAACCAAGAGAGGTATTACGCTTCAGACGGTGGAATAATGTATGCGTACCATGTTCATAATTCCAAAGGAACGTTGTAAAATCTTGCTTGGGACCACAAATAGCATTTGAACCATCCCATCGGCGTCCCCAAGTTCCATCCAAATCCCATGGTGCCAACCCGATACGTTTACGAAGTTCTTCGTTATCAAGCGTTTGGTCATAATTATAGAAGAACAAGTTCTTACCGTGATTATCAGTAGCCAACATCAACTCTATAAAGAGGTAATAATCAGTAACTCCAGCAATATCAAAGTATTGATTCACCTCATTCACGAAGGTACGATCTGTTGTCGTTGCAACAAAGTTTATGGCATTCCACAAAGGTCCCCAATCAATAGGTTCTTCCTCCCAATCTGGGTATTTAATCTCATAATTCGCCCAAGTTTCCTTTCTCACATTGTTATCGTATGGTTGAGGTGCCGTTTTAGGATAATAATTCACCCCCATTTCATGCCCCATCAACACTTCATAACTCCATTGTGAAGACTTGTAGAGAGTACCACGCACTACAGCCTTTGAAGTGTCCGTAGCCTCCTCAAATTTCTTCAATTTCAGTTGCTTACGGTCCATCTTTTCCGTCAAACAATAGATACCATGATATTTTCCATTCAAATAAACTTCAGCAAACTCACCTCTCGTACCATGTCGCGCTTTCTTTTCGTATCCAGCCGCCTTGTGATAAGGATCTACCGCAAAATCATTCCAAAGGTCTGTGCTTACACGGTTGCGCATACATGCTTTGTCTACAGCCATTGCGTCAAGAATCCAGTTGTTATCATCACGTAATCCCAAGAAGGCAACATCTTTGGAGGTCACACCATCACGTTCGCGCATCTTAATGGCATAACTTTTCTTATCGAAGCTCTGAGCAGTTGCCCCTCTGTAACGAAAATCTGCGGTATAAAGGGAATCATACCCCGCAATATTTGCCTGTGTAACACGCAAAGAGCCTGTAGTGTAATAGGAACCGTTACAATATGGATAATTGACTTCAACGAGATTCAAGAATGTGAAACGTATCGGTGCACGTTCAATTTCAACACCGTCCTTATAAATATTGAGATAGTGTTCAGCTGTACAATCAAAATCCGCCAGTTCTACAATGCCCTCATCGTTAGCTGCGACTCCATCTATGCGCATAGTATAATCGGCTCCAGAAGCTTTAGAGACGAAATGTATTTGTGCGGAATAACGACCTGTTGTTCGCGTCTCAGCAGGTACTGTAGCCACATATACACCATCTGCACTATCATAAATCAGCTCCTTGTCATTGATACGTAGAGTATCTATGAAACTGCGGAACCCCATCAATTCTACCCCAGGAAATACAACTCCATTTTCCATCAAATGCTTGGCATGACGGACATCGGCGGAGTAGAATACAAAAGTTGAACCCAGGTCACTCCAATCGTATAAACATACAAATTTCTTGCCATTATCATTCCAATACAAATACTCAGATTGACCATTGGTAATCTCAGGTTGTCCCCACCAAGAATAATCATATACAGGACGCTGAGTCAATTTTTCAATCAAGTATCCAGGGCATTGATATTGGTCATAGAAGTTGAATCCCCAATAGTTCGTTCCATTTATCGAAGCTATTTTCTTCAAGTTAAGCGCAACATTTGCGGTTGGATAATCTGTAAGAACGACCTTACCTTCTTCCGTAAGAATTGAGTAACCCGAACCATTTTTTCGGAAGTAAAAGTTGTCACCTTCACCATCTGTCTGATGCAACTTATCATTAGAATTCACCAAATACTTCCCTGAACGAACATTGCGAATTTTATACAAAATGGGGTCAGAAGCAGTAGAAGCAACGATAGGCACCTCGGGCATACCAGTACGTTCCCAATAATATCCATCTTCTGTTATCCCACGATCGCCTTGGATAGCTTCACCATCAACTGAAGTATCGGTTGAACCACCTAACATATTCCCCTTATCATCAAGGAAATAAAATGTAGAATTACTACTCCAATAACCACTATAAGTACCTACCAAATTTGTGCCATCTACACGGAGGTTAAAGTATTGTTCAGGATGGCTAACGCTCTGGATATAGTATCCTCCCGTATCCAAAATCCCAATTTTCCATTTGGCATCGTTGCCTGAAATTGAAGCAGAAAGGTTCAGTCCCTTCTTCTGCGCATCAACACGCTGAGGGTCATAAACCAAATATTCCATGGTTTGTGCATTCCTGAAGGTATAGCAACCTTGTTCATCCATGGAGATATACCAATACGCATCATTAGGAACTTCCTGAGCTGCAACATAATACACGATAGGATTAACATTATGATAGGCTCCAAGAGCAATACCACCATAATTAAAATACGCACTTTGAATAACGTACTTTTTACCATCTACAAACTCTGGCTGAGCAGAAACACCGCACAGGATTGCAAACATCATCGCTAAGGTTAAGACTAATTTCTTCATAAAATGATAGTTATTACGCTACAAAAATACACCAAATTTTGTGGAATATAATATATCGTATAGTTATTTTTTTACTACCTTTGTCAAAGTGACACAAAACTATATTTTTACAGTTTAATCCATATTTATAGTATCACTACAATAAATAACTATTTTACATTATAAATCAATAGTTTCACAACGGATATATTAAAATCGAAATGCAAATAATTCTTCTATCCGGCGGTTCTGGGAAACGCCTATGGCCATTATCAAACGGCACACGCGCCAAACAGTTTTTACAACTATTACCTGCACCAGATGGTTCTCTTGAATCAATGGTGCAACGCGTCGTTCGTCAACTCAATGAAGAAGGTTTAGGCAAAAACATCAACTTTGCCACCAGTTTAGCACAGAAAGACCAGCTGTGCAATCAGGTAAAAGGCGACATACAATTCATCACCGAGCCCGACCACCGTGGCACCCTCCCAGCAATCGCGCTATCGGCATTACACCTAAGCGAACATCAACATTGCAACCGCGAGGAAATTGTTTTGGTCATGCCTTGCGATAGCTTTGTCACCCGTGAATATTACACAGCGCTCCAACGTGCAATTAAAGTTGCGGAAGAAGGCCATGCAAAATTCACGCTCTTAGGCATACGCCCCACTTCAGAAACTCCCTTCACGCGTTACGGATACATCTTTGCCGAAACACCATCTGACCCTACCAATCCTGGCGCACACAGTAAAGTCATTCGTTTCTACGAAAAGCCAGAACCAGAGGTAGCGCGCACACTCATCATGCAAGGAGCGTTATGGAACGCTGGGGTATTCGTATTCAGACTTGGCGACATGCTTGACATCGTTCAACAGCAGTTTGGCGCCATCAGTTACGAAGAACTCTACAAGCGCTATTCAGAACTCCCCAAACTCAGTTTCGACCGAATGGTCATCGAGAAAGAGACAGACCTCGCCGTGGTGCGCTATGCTGGAAAATGGAAAGATTTAGGCTCATGGAATTCCCTTCTTGAAGAAACACCCGTCCGAGAGATGGGTAACGTCATGATTGGTCATGATGTCGTAAACACGCATATTATTAACGAATTAGACCAACCCCTTTTATGCGTTGGCACACATAATATGGTAGTCGCAGCCACCAACGATGGCATCTTGGTAAGCCGCAAAGACATCTCTGGAACGCTAAAGCACAACGTAGACAACCTTGAGATTCGCCCCATGTACGAAGAACGACGCTGGGGAAGTTACAAAGTCATTTCCAACCTCACATTCCCCGATGGTGCACGAGCACTGACCAAACTGCTTTGCATATCAGCAGGTAAGAATATCAGCTATCAGATTCACCACCACAGAGATGAACTTTGGACATTCGTAGATGGTGAAGGTGAATTAGTTATTGACAACGTGCAACGCACAGTTCGTAGAGGCGATGTAGCACTCATAAAAGCGGGACAGCTACATGCCGTACGCGCCACATCTGACCTTAAAATCATTGAAGTACAAAGCGGCACACAACTCATCGAAGAAGACATCGAACGCTTTGAGTGGAATTGGGAATAGTAAATCTCCACACAAGAATATCCTTAATACACAAGGAGGCGGCCCCACCGTCTCCTTGTGTTTTTGTAACAAAATCAACACATTTAACCGATAATTCTTCATCTGCACAACATACCAAGAATAATCCCCAAACTAATCGGCAGTTAATTCGAATTAATCGGCGATTAGTTAAAATTAATCGGCAGTTTGTTTTTAGAGAAACCCAACTATTTTTCGCAATATCAGCCAAAGGATAAAAACTTAACGAAACAAGGAATATCAGAACAAACACCGACAAGCCATTGAATCATCTTAGTCATTTTTGTAGCATGGTCGTTGTCAAACATTTACCCCTCATCCACTTTAACGCAAGTAAATATAACACAATTATGCCAATCATAATTATCAAAACCCACTCTCAAAGTATAAAATCATAAAAAAACTTAACTCATATTAACCTTATTTATCTATAATTAAAGAAATATGCTTAACTTCGCATGGAAATTTATAACGTATCAGGCATGGAACTTATGTCAAAACTTAAACTCATAGCAATCATTGCTATCCTTTGTTGCGGAGGTTTGCAAAACGTCAATGCGCAGCGTGTTGTTGCAAAATCCAATTTGTTGTATTGGTGTACAGGAACGGTAAATGCAGGACTTGAATTTCGTGTTTCACGTCGCTTCACGGTCAATCTCGAAGGTCAGGTTAATCCACTTGCTATCGGAGATAAGAGTTTGAAGCACTATGCCATTCAGCCCGAAGTTCGCTACTGGCCCTCTGGTCGTCCTCAAGCACGCTGGTTTTACGGCATAATTGGTTCAATAGGCAGAAAGCAAATCAACATTACAGGCACTAACATCCATACCGACACATTCGGCGGAGGTATTTCAGGCGGTTATGTCTTCGTTTTAGGCAAGCGTCTCAGTTTAGAAACAACGCTCGCACTTGGTGGAGCCATCCAACGAGGCAAAGAATGGGATGGAGATGTTAAACCAGCCAAGAACAATATCAGCGGACTTAAGATTTGCCCCCTTAAGGCGGGTGTTACATTGACTTACATCTTAAAATAGAAATTCAACCATGAAGAGATTCTATACATATTCTAACTTGCTACAAACGTTATGTTGCATTTGCATATTTACGTTTGGTATAGTAGAGCAAAATTTTGCACAAAAAAAGAATAAGAGTGACGTGGTTACAATCTCCATTGTTGTAAAAACACCAGATGGATTTGTTTACCCTGGAGCAAAGATTTGGGATCTTACAGACCAAGAAATAGGAAAAGCTATTTTAAAAGAAGAAACCAATGAATCAGGGAAAGCCACCTTTAAGGTTCTATCTAAAGGTACCATTGCTGTTGGTGATTATATCATAGGTGGGGCATACATTCATGACGTGATGGATGAGTCAGAAAATCCTCAAAAGTTATACACTATTGTAAAAGTAGAAGATATCCTAAAGGGGAGAAATGAGGTTATAGTTCAAGAACGTGTTTTTCCTCCAACCGATGCTATTGGTATCCAAGACACTGTTAGTATTCATGGAAAAATGCGTGGAAATACTATGGAACTTTCCACGAAACTGCTTGTTAATGTTGATTTGGTACATACCAATAACAGATTCATATGGCAGCCTGTAATTATCAATCAAGAAACAAAACAAATCCAATATGGTAGAGCATTTGTACTTGATGGTAAGGAATACAGTACAACACAAATACGCAATTACGATAACAACATCGAAGGAGGAGATCCTTTATACGAAAATGGATTGGTACGTATCAGTCATGATAGCCTTAAGCTTTGCAGAGTAAAAACTCAACGTCGTCCAGTAGGAAAAAAAGAGGAAATTGACTATGCCAAAGCACATGGATATTTCACGATGCGAGGTGTAGACACTGTATACTATAAGATATCAAATGGTGATACAATTGCTTTTGCAAACCGCACAGACAGCATTGAGACTTACTATTACGAGTTTCAGACCAGAGATAAAATTTTCGTTGACCAACCACTCACACCATTCGCGTATGTTCTTGAGTTACTTTCGGAAGACTACGAAAAGATACTGAACAGAGACCTTGGAGATGTACATATATATGGTGTAATTCACCCGCTCCGACTTTTAGATGTAAAGTATCAATACGCAGAACTTGACTCCGCGTTATACAAGAATTGGTGGCCTCAAGCTAAGGTTGGCAATATGGCAACAGAAGGTAGTGTTGACCTTAAGTTCCCTGTGAACCAAAGTAAATTAGACATAAATGACCCACACAATGCAAAAGAATTGTCAAAGGCTCAGAGTGTAGTTTCTCAAATCGTCGGAGCACGTGGTACTAAAGTTACAGGTATGCAAGTAAGCGGTAAATCATCTCCTGAAGGTGATTACACAAAAAACTTACGTTTGGCAGAGGCACGTTTGAATACCGCATTAAGACTATTAAGAGGTTACATTCCTGCGGATAAGCGTTCTGCCACATGGGATCAGGATGAGGATATTTTGACTCCCTCTGTTGCCACATGGCAGGAAGTTGCTGACTCCATGAAATATGATGGGCTCCTTTCTGAAGCTGCAGAGATTGAAAAAATCATCGCAGCACATTCAACAGGGCGCATTGAAAGAGACATGAACGCTCAAGGGCCCTTGATTAGACGTTTGAGTTTCTATAATGTCATTCAAGAAAAGTATCTTCCTAAGTTCCGTCGAGTAGATTTCGTCATTAATACATACGTAAATCGTTCTGCTACCATAGCAGAAATTCGTGAAGAATATGCGAGTGGAGCACCATTGGACGAATATAGTTACCATCAACTCTATGCAAATGAACCTGACACTCTACTACGTTACAAGTATTGTCAGGAAGCCTACGAAAAATACCCGACGAACCTAATTTTCCGCACTGACCATGCAGGGCATTTGATTGCGCAAAATCGTCCAGATACGACATTGCTGTCAGAATACACGTTACAGATGAAACGTTTTAAGCCTGCATGGAAAGAAGGAAGATATTCAATTCCTGAAGAAACACGCATCAATCAAGTTATCTCATATGTTAAGATGCAGAATTTTGACAAAGCAGGGAAGATTGCAGCAACACACCTTTCAGGTAATGGACGCTCTGAATTTGCGAAATGTTTAGCACGCGCATTCTGCGGTGACTTATATGATGACAAGGGAAATGTGAACGACACTATAGTGGAGGTTATTTCCAAAAGTTCAGTCATGAATGAAATTATTATTCGTATGGCAATTGATGGAGCCAAAGAAGAAGAGCAACGCCAACGTGCTCAAGAATTGTGCGACACTTTGCTTAAGAAGAATAAAATGGACCCTATGGCGAACTTCCTTAAGGCTATTTGCTTAAAGAGAAAGGGTAATAAAGGTAGTAAGGACTGGAACCTTGCTACAATCCACCTTTACAGAGCCTTGGAAGCTGACCCCCAACTCATCGAACTCGCAAAGACTGACAAAGACCTCTACGAACGTCTTTACGATGAAGAAATGCCTGTGCCCATCCTTCGTCCAAAGGAAGATTGGGAGTATGAACTTGGCTTGACTAAATAAACACAGAACTTCGCGTACTGCGCCCTACACATATTATATATATATAACAGAGGGATATCCCCAAGGACGCAGCCGCATCACTACTTTATAAAGATTAAAGGAAATGAATTTAAGACATATTACATTACTCGCTCTACTTTCTTGTGCTACATTTACATATGCACAAGAGAACAACGTGGACGAGAATGAGGTGGGAATTAAGGAAGAACGCCCCGACTACGGGCAAGGCTTCCACGCCCATCGTTATGCCCTTCAAAGACCTCAGATTGCAAAGAAGTTTGAGAAAAAAGTTCTGGGAGACCGTCTTTTCTTAGACTTCGGTGGAGGTTTAACATTCCCCTTCTCTGGTTCCGAAAATTCAAAATCTGGATTTGTAACTGGAATCTCAGTAGGTGACTGGCTAACACCCGAGCATGGTGTACGTGCCGGACTAAAATTTGGCAATTATACTTATGGCAACTATGATATTTCAGCAAAGGGTCTCACTTTAGACTACTTGATGAATATCTCTGCATTGTCTACCCCTGGCAAAACTTATACTCCTAAGCGCTTTGAAGTGCTCGGAGTTGCAGGATTAGACATTCTTCACCGCTCATTTGGAAATGCAAGTAACTTTGGATTAGGTGTACATGTTGGCGGTCGCGCACAATACAGTATTCCCCAATCTATTTTCCAAATCTACGCAGAACCTCGCTTATACTTTATGGATGGAAGGGGACAAGGAAGCTACACTTCCAACATGTATAAGTCTGGCATGGAAGTATTGTTTGGGTTGAGTGTCCTCCCCTACCAGCGTATTATCCCCACGGGTAACCAAGCAGCATTGGACGACGATGGACATTTCTTAAACAACACGTTTATCTACTTTGCTGGTGGTCCACAAGTATTGCTTAGTCCTTTGAATGGCACTATGTTTAATACACTTGGAGCACGTGCTCAGGGCGGTATCGGTAAATGGTTCAACCGTGGTTACGGTGCTCGACTTTCTGGTTATACAAACTTCCTTCAGGAAAAGGATGATGCGAAGAACAAAGGCTTCGGCATTTCTGCAGACGCAATGATTGACCTCACTTACTTAAACGAAGGTTACAATCCTCATCGTCGTTTCTGGATTAACGGAATGATTGGTGCCTCTCTTGCACTTCATAAGCATGAAGGTATTGAAAAACTTATCACCTACGGATTCGGTGCAGGTCTTCAACCTAACTTCCGTTTGCGTGAAGGCATCTCATTCTTTGTAGAACCTCGAATCGATGTTCTTAACAATAAGAATAGCGTGTATGGTGCTACGACAAGTTCATGGGCTGTAGTTCCCTCACTTTTGGCTGGTGTAAACTTCATGCAAGGTGGAGACACCAATGCTCAGCGTCAGGGCAACTTCAACTTCACGAACCAAACGCTCTACGACCACCTCTTCATTGACGGAGCTCTTGGAGCCTATTTCGCAGGTGGCAGTTACCGTACATTGTTGAGTAGTCCCACTTCACAGGCACATCCTAAGATTTATGCAGCTATCGGTAAGTGGTTTAACGCCACCTCTGGTATGCGTATTTGGGGTGATATCAACAAGCCTCGAGGTAAAACCAGAGCAGACCATCTCTTGACTGTGGGTATTGACTACTTGTGGAATATCACGAACACGTTCCATGGTTATGATCCTGCAAGAAAATTTGAGTTCCAAAGTTCTTTAGGTTTCAATATCTTGAACCAAAAGCAGGTAACAGGCTTGGCATACGGTCTTAATGCTGGCGTTCGCGCACAATGGAATGCTACCAAGATGGCAGCCTTCTTCATTGAACCACAAGTTCGCCTTTATAAGGAAGAGGCTGAACGTAATAACTATACTTTTGAAGGAATAGACTTTGTTCCTGTAGGTCTCGTAGGTATGCAATTACGCTTTAATGGTTATACTCCAGACGTAGAACAAGATATTTACGTATCACGCAAATACGATCATTACTTCAGTGCTGCAGCAGGCTTACAAGTACCATTGCGTAAGTACAACGAAGGTTCACTTTATGGTCCTATTGCACGTCTAACCTACGGTAAGCAATTCTCCCCCATCTCTTCTTATCGTATCCATGGTCTCGCTTCCGCAAACAAGTTCTATAACAAGAAGCATGTGATGGCTGGACTCGGCGCTGACTACATGACAGACCTCACGGCTCTTGCGCATGGATATAATGAAGACCGAGTGTTCACCCTCAGTAGTTTTGTAGGTGCAAATGCGAACCTTTCATATCAAAGCGGTGGTAACTTCTATTTCTACCCAGAAATCTATGCAGGTGCGCAAGCTGCCCTTAGAATCTCAGACCGTTTCACATTCTTCTATGAACCTCAGTTACGCTACGACTTCACTGACCAGTGGAAGAATGCCTATAAAGCAAAGAAGTTGAGCACATCACAACGTTACTCTATGGCTCACTTGCTTGGTTTGAACATGAAGTTTGAAGCCTTCAAGAAGTTCAGAGACGAAAAGAGTGCTTATGACTATGACGAAAAGGTAGAATTCATTTCTGTTGCAGGTGGTCTGCAAATCCCCATCCGCAGAATGAATATTGCAGGTTACTATGGTCCGTTGATGCGCCTTAGCTATGGTAAGCAAAATACAGCGTTTACGCTTTACCGCTTCAATGCTGCTATGGAATACAACCACTTTGGTAGAACACACTATGCTAAAGCATCGCTCGGAGCTGACTATATGTTAGACTTTACAGCGTGGGCATATGGTTACGACCCCGACCGTCGTTTCAACCTCCGCCCCTATGCAGGTTTGGACCTCAGTCTTTCTCGTGCGCGCCAGAACTACTACTTGTTCCCTGAACTCATTGCAGGTGCTCAAGCTGGTATTCGCGCTACAAAGAACATTGAGTTCTATTACGAAGGTCAAATCAAATATGGTTGTTCTAACCAAATTCGCTTTGCATACAACACGAGAAATTACGTCAATACGTTCCGCCGCCTCGTCATGTCTCACATGATTGGTATGAACTATAGATTTACTCCTGCAATGGAAAGTTACAAAAACAATGCAGGCTATGAACGTCCCTACAAGGAGTTCGTTAGTGCATCAGCAGGTGTTAATCTTAACTCGGCAACGTTCTTCGATATCCATCCCACAAGTAACAAATGGGGATTCAGTTCTGATATTTCATACGGACGCTGGTTGAATGGTGTGAGAGGTTTCAGAGTTGGTATTGACAACACTCAGTTCAAAGCCAAGCGCTGGGGACGCCAACAACATTGGACTTCTATCCATGCTGATTTCATGTGTGACCTCCGCACATTGCTCACAAACAATACGCATGAAAAGAAACTCATTACATGTGATGGTTTCTTAGGTCTTGGAGTTGGTTTCTCTACACAGCCCAAAGAAACAACCAATATTGCTCCTGTTATCAATGCTGGTGTACAAATCGGTGCCAATATTGGCGAACGTTTCAACATCTACCTTGAACCCGCAGGACAACTCTTTGGCAAACGTATTTGGCAACGTAGCAATGAACATCCATTTGAACTCACTGGCAAAATCATGTTAGGTACTAAGTTCAAATTCTAAACAAAATAGTTATAAATACCGCTTCGCATTAGGTGAGGCGGTATTTGTTTTGTGAATGTCATAATATTCATAGTTATATCCGGTGTTCTGCTATCACCTTTTAACAAATGGGGATATAATATAGAAGTTTCTTGATAGAATTGAAAAATAATGAATGTATGAATTTCCTAATTTGTAAAAAATGACTATCTTTGCACCCGATTTGTCTAAACAGAGGCTCGAAAGGGCGCGTGTGATGGCGAATTAAGCAAACATTTACTTAATTTAGAGTAACACAAATTTTATTTAACATGAAAGAAATTTCAATCAACGGTACACTCCGTAATGCCATCGGTAAGA
>JAEIGA010002419.1_pt1 | contig 29789 bp, 47 predicted proteins | sample 9270691 | NCBI WGS metagenome assembly JAEIGA01 (sample SAMN17057246, study PRJNA624740) | gut metagenome | biome: biome; isolation source: fecal sample | host: Bos grunniens | place: China: Xizang | collected 2019
ATTAGGGGTGGGGGGTGTTAATTTTGCACCCCTCCCCTATGGTCTGTGTTTTAAATAGACCCAGGCCTAAATATCAATGAATTAAAGTTTTTGATTGAATTGAATTGATTCTTTTGTGTTCAAATGAATTGAATTGAATTGAAAAGTAATTGGAAGTAGAAAAAGAATTAGTAAATAGAACGAAGTATGTATAGTAGTAGAAGAATTAGAATTAAAAGATTAGTTTTCAATCTTCTTTTCACTTTTAGTTAATTCACTTAAAGCAATTGGACGAATGATTGAATCTTTCTTTACTTTAATGTAAATGTTAACAGGAAAGTTGTTAACAATCTCATCAATTGTTTTGTTAATTGATTGTGCTTTCTCTTCATCTGTTAGTTTTGAATCATCTGGTAACAGACGAGCCAACAGCCCACACGTGTCATATCCATGCTCAATGTCATACAAATACCACTCAGTCCAATGAGTATGGGGGTTATATGGGTTGTCTATAGTGGTAAGCATAATATCAATAGGCTCATTGATATTCTCCATTGATAATTACCCCTCCTTTCATTGGTCTTGATATTTGCTAACTGTTGAGGTAGAGAGACCCATAGAATCAGCAATCTCAGAAAGTGAATATCCAGAGTTCCGCATTGCATCGATCTTGGCGATTTGTGCTTTTGTGAGTCCAGAATTTGTGTCTCTTGGAGTAGCTCTTTTCTTTACAGCATCTATGTCTGTATTATCAAGGATTCTTTTGAGCTTAGTGGGGCTTACCGCTCCAGCTTGAATTGCATCCCATTCTTTGTCAGTGATTTCTATGAGTTTCTTTTTAGCTCCAGTTTCAGCACGTGCTTTTGCTAGAGACTGGGTCCTTAATTTTTTCACCTGGTCCCTATCTGAAGCGATGCTTGGATTAGCCTTAAGCGTACGGTTTACTTTAGCTGCGGCTTTTGCATTTGCTATACGTTCCCTGGGGGCATTACTCAAAGCAATGTCTAACTTGTTATCAAGAGACTCGACTTCTTTTTCATAGAGTTTTTTAGCAGTGGGGTCTGCTTTCTTAACATCCACCGCCATGGCCTCTTTTCTACATTTATTAGCCTCAGCCTTTAATTTGTTAGCATAGGTAGCGTATACTTTTTCCTGTTTAGTACCAGAGGACAATTCATTGGCATCCTTAACTAAGTTCATACGCTTAGTCTTAGTCTGTACTGGTGTTTCTATTAAAATCTTTTCACCATTCTCATCTAATAAAATATCACCAGTCTTCTTATCCTTTTTGTATTTACCTCTTGTCTTACCAGTCTTAGTATACTCCCATTCACCAGTTTCAGGATTAGGCTTATAGGAACGTTTAATCTGATCAACACGTACATCAGCATTAGCCCTAGATATCAATGTGGAAGCACCAGCGTTCTCCGCTCCTTGATATTCTTTCTTAAGAGCTTTGATTCCATTCTCTTGTTCAGAGAGCTTCCAATTGAGGTTGTGTTTTTCAGCATCAATTACAACCATCGAATGTTTAACTGCTCTAGCAATATCTTCTTGTGGAGCACCTTTTAGGGTCATGTCAGTTATCAAGTTAGAAACTTTACCCATTTCTGACTGTTTAGCCTGACCTTCCAATTTCTTCATTCCAGGATATCCAGGATAGGCTTCAGAAGGATCAAATCCTTCAATAGCTTTAAGTTTAGAAGTCTTAATTCTAACTTTATCATTAACTGGAATGATAATTACATGATCGCCATCAAAATCAGCTCCAGAAAGTACTTGAGCAACTTTTCGATTAATACCTATAGCATCAGGAGCGTCTCCTAATATCTTTTTGGCATCTGGTTGTTTGTTATTTACAACTAATTCGGGAATTTCAAAAGTTCCACCATGTGGATGCCTTATTAATACGACATGCTCACCATTACGATATCCAGGAGCATAGACTTCATTATCTTTCATCTCTGGAACCGGTAATAGAACTTTAGAATTCTGTCTAGGTAAAGCAGCACCATGTAATTGAGCAGCTTCAGCATCAAGCTTTTCTGCATAATCGCTTAATAGTTTAGCTTTTAAAACTGGATTAGTGAGTTTTAAAATATCATCAACTTCTCCAACTTTCTGAGCATAGGAAAGATCGAGCTGATTCTTAATCAATTCGATTGGTTGCTTTGATAAGAACTGAGAAGACAAACGTTTCTTATAAGTATCCCATTCGCCTTCTTCTTTTAACTTGTTAATTACCCTTAAATGCTGTTCTCCATTTTCATCAGTCCAGTAAGACTGTCCGCCAGCTTTAATGACCGCACCGAACGGATTCTCAATATCAACATCACCATTCTTATCTTTCTTTAAAGATTTGTATACATCGTACTTGTCTGTACCTAATGGTTTGTTAGAATTGTATACTATGTCATAGCCAGCAGGAATATCATCACCATAGAAAGCCATTCCTTTCATATAATGAGTTCCATCAACTGCTATACGAACCTGTGCATATGAAGAACCATCTAACGAAATATCATCAACACCACGACGAAGTTCTATTGTTCCGTCTTTCTCAATTCCTCCATCTTCTGCGTAACGAATATAAACACGACTAGAGTCAATTGATTCAGGAAACTTCGTAACATTAAAAGACTCTCCATTATTTGGAGAGTACTCGGTCATTGTTCGAACTTCATCTATGTTATTCCAAACATCATTAGTTGTAGTTCCAGGAGGTGCAAGAACTTTAAGAGCTACAGTATGACCTGGATTGCCTTGCTGTTCAGGATATAAAGTTATTACTTCATAGCCTTGTTCTTCAAGAGTCTTAACAGCTGCCGCTAATCGATCTTTACTAACTCCTAATAATCCAGGATCTAATTCTGATCCAAGACCAATGTCTATGAAACCACCTTTCTCATCTAATGACTTCTTTAAAATATCAGCAGTATTCTTAACCTTATTATTGATCATGTCGTCTTTCTGTTTAAGCCATGATCTAACTACTGATTCATTGACACCCATCTTCTTGCCAATCTCAACATTGGAATATCCATGTTCTTTGTATTGATTGGCTTTGTAAACGTGATACGCTTTCTCAGCTGCTGATTCTGCAGAAAGCTTTTTTCTTAATTCTGTAGTTGAAGAATAGCCTAATTCTTTTGCTATCTCTATTTCAGAAAATCCGTTTGCATGTAATTCTCTGTATCTCGCTAAAAAGCTGAAATCTCTTTGATAAGGATTCTCTCCCGACCCCCAAGGATATCTTCCAGATCGACGAGGCATTCCATAGTGGTATAACTCACTCATAAGGCAATCTCCTCTTTAAGTTGATTAATTAGTTTGTCGCCTGACACTATTCGATCCATTATTGGAAGAATGTCTTCAACGGTTGGGTTCTCAACAAAAATATCATCACTTTGATAGATGCGAGTTTCGATCTTAATCTCTGCAGGTTTGATATGATACTCCAAACAAAAGAGAGCAGCATAGATGTATAACTGCTTCATGTTAGCTGGTATCTCGCCTGTCTTAAGATCGTGTATTCGTAAGAAGTTTTTACGAAAGCATATGGCATCTGTTGTTCCAAAACAGTTGTCTGAATAATATAAAACTACTTCAGGAGTCATTCGGTAACCAATTGCATCATTAACATACTTGTTTAATGTCCTAGATGAAGATTTTAAAGGTTGACCGAGTTTGATTGCCATTGCCGCGAACTCATGGAGTTCAGTTCCTCTTAAAGTTGCCAAACGTTTCTTATAAGTTTCAACCAATTTGTCATCTGTATAGTTGACCCAATGGTAATTACTTGCTCCTAGGAAAGCGTGTTGGCCTTCAAGATCGTAATGCTTTTTGAAGTTCATCTAAAACCTCCTTTTTGTTCTCCGGAGAGATGAATCTCGCAAAACTCATATTGTTCAAAATATCAACATAGTATTCTTGGTTAGGTCTCTTTGAAGCTGTGCTCTTTTTCTTGCATTCAAGAACTGCCCATTTGTTGTTGTACAATATCAACAAATCAGGAATGCCTTGAATGTAGTTGGCATCGAGCTTCATCACTAAGCAGCCTTTAAATAGTTTCTTAAGCTCTTTAATCAAACTACCTTGAAAGTCGCTTTCTTTCATGGAAACCTCCAAAAAATATAAAAGGAGCAGTAAATGACGCTAATAGTCATTAATACTCTTCTCCCTTCTACTATGTGAACTGTTTATTTTGCGAGCCTTCATTTAACAGAATTTAAATGTGGATTCGTTGAATTTCTTCTTTTGACTCAAAGCTTTAGCAATTGCTAAGTCAATTCCGCTTCGTGTTTGTAAGTGATAGAAATATAAGTCAGTGTATGGAGTGTTAACTCTGTCAATTCGACCTGCTGCCTGAACCATAATCTTGTATGAATAGTTTGGAGAGAAGAAAACTATGGTGTCGGTCCTTATACAATTCCATCCTTCAGCTCCAGCATTGTATTGAACCAAATATAACCATCGATCGCCAGCTGGAATCGGCTGATGCTTATGACCATTCCACTCTGCAATCTCGCATCCAGGAATATCAGCAGTCTTTAATAGCTCAAGTTCATAGTCGTAATTGTAAAAGACTATTATTCGACTCTTCTCTAAAGCTAGTTTCTCCAATTCTATTAGTCTACAAATATCAGCATTGCATACTTTGCGTAATTCATAGCAAAGCTCAGACGCATTCTGTATAGGTTCGTTCTTCTCATAGTTCCATCTGTTCTTAATTAGATCTTTATACATAGCTCTGTTGAACTCTGTGTAAATATAAACATGGTGTGACATTGTCTTTTGTGTATAATCCATATTCACAAGTACATTGTTTCGTAATCTAATCAATCTTCCAGTATTCAAGTAACGATCAACTTTTGGAAACTTTGAGAATCGACTAAACACCACATGCTCTCTATTAAATTCTGTTCTATTCCTATAAAACCCATTAGCAATGAACACAGGAATATAATCAGTCCATGTATCACCTGGTGTACCAGACAACAGAATCCAATTGTTAAGCTTTGTTATCTTAAGAAACGACTTAACCCAAGCACCCTTTCCTATGACCCGCTGTTCGTCAAATATAAAGAATGCATTTTGAATCTCATCGTACTTATGAATATTATTCCATGAATCAATCACAACTTTGTTCTTATGACTATTCGATTGATCTGTAGACAAAAGAAAAGGAGCCATTTCTTGCTCCCATTCTAAAGTGTCTCTTTTCTTTGCTGTTGTGATGATGTACAGATCTTTAGGATCTTTCATCTTTGGAACTTTGGCATTTAAATCCCCGCCATTACAAATATAAAAGTATGCAATTGCCGTTCGAGACTTACCACTACCAACTTTACCGCATAAGATGCAACCATTGTGCATTCGCTTAATAGCATCTGATTGGTAACCGTATAATTCTATCATTTTACTTCCTCATAAATGAGGCACTGGTCTTAATGGTCAGTGCCTCAATAAATATCAACTATTCTTCAATCTCATACTTCTTGTTACGAGCTGTGATGTCGTCCTCTATCACTGTAACTTCCATAGACTGAATGTAGTTATTGTATCCGGTTCTTCCATTATACTGCCAGAAATGTCTTAACAATATAACGTCTGTTTTCTCGATCTCGGCGTAGTCAAGACTACCAACTGTTTCTGCAGTAAGAAGAGTGCTTGTATCACCTGTACGAATATAAATGTTAGGAGCCTTGTATTCGCCATACACCGCCTTAACGGGAAGGTACGCTTCACGCTCACCATCTTCATTCTCGCGCTTGAACCAGCCAACTTTCCATTCATCAGCTTCAAGAGCAGCTACCATATCTTCAACGGAATTAAAGCCTTTGCTATTTGCCAGTTCAGCATCGATCACTATAAGACAGGTTCTTTCACCTCTCTCATTCATTTCTTCACTCTTACCTGAAAAGTTTCTCTTTACTAATCTTACATTGTCAAGTGATAAAGTTAATCTTCTGTTTTCCATTTTAAAATTTCCTCCTTAAATATCAGCTAATAAACCAATCAACATCTCCGTACTCACTGTCTGCAGCTACCTCCTTAATAGCTTCGACCGCTTTGTCAACAAGCGAAATATAATACGACGTGTCAATTTCGTCTTCAAGATTTAATGACTTAACAACTTCTGACTCAAGCCATCTAAATCCCTTAGTACCATTGGCAGAGTTATACTTGTCATCTTTCAATGTCATTAAACGTCCACCATTAGATCCTTCATTCACAGGACAGAATCTACCAACCCTTCCTACAAAGTGATAAGAATGTCCAGCATCAATCCTCTTCTGAAGTTCCTCATCTGAAATATCAGCAAACTCCGGAAGAGACTTTTTAGGTTTCTTCTCCTTATTACCTTTGATACGTTCATTCCAATCACGAATGTCTTTCTCCTTCTCTTCAAGAGATACATCAGGAAGCTTTTCATTCATGTCCAAATATAAGGCTGTTGTAACTGCTTTGGTCTCACACTTATCTTCAAATTTGATCTCCTCATGCGAGAACAAAGTCTTAAACACATAAGGAACCGCAAACTGTGTCCCAGTTGCCGTCCATCTTGTAGGTTCCGGATTGCCTTTCTCTTTTGCTTTCTTACAATCACTAATCCAATCAGGATCATCTGTTGCCAGCTTAGCAATATAAACCGCATCATTAACTAAACAGATCTTTTCAAATATATGTTCTATTTCAAATGTATATCCGTAACGTTTACCAAACTCAATGACAAACGTACAAATATCACCAGAAGGTTCCACAATCTTGATTGAATCTGTCTTAATATGTATTACTTTACCGCCTCGCTTCTCAACTTCTTCCTGAAGATCGATCATGAACAACGCTCCACGCTTTGCAACAATGTTGTCTTTGTTCCTGGGATCTCTAAACGGATTCTCAAACTTGGCTGCTGTAAGACCATATACTGAATTGATGGCTATCTTAAGAGCATAAGCAAGATCCTTTGATTCGATCTCTCCGTTCTTAATCTTTTCAACATATGGCGACAGTTTTCCATCCAGAATATCATTTATAGCATTCCAATCTTCATGCTTAATATAAACACGACCATACACCAAATCACACAGCTTCTCTGTATACGGACCAAAGTGCCATTCGGCCATACAAGAATGTGGATGCATTGACGTAACATCAAACACAAGTGTTCTGCCATACAAACCAGGTTTAGCCCAAACTCTTCCTCCTTCTCCTACATCATCTTCATTCTTATACGATGACTTTCCAAAAGAATATAAATACCCATCGAAGTAAGGTAACAAACTCTTCTTGTCTCCATGTGTCTTTTTCATCATGTCAGGGAACACTTTAGACAAGAACTCGTAACCTTCTGCAGGAATATCAGTCACCGGTTCTGCAAGATTTCTATAGAAGAATTCTGACTGAGGCTTTCTATTCTTACCAAATATAATTCTGGTTGTAAGTGTGTTAGTTGTATCATTCACTGTTCCGCCAGCCAGATCAGCTAATATCTGTCTAGCCATAAAGTCACCCTGCAAATGATTCCAAACAGCTTCAGTACTAATTACATCATTGTCACAATAGTCAGATACTTCCTGCCATTTAGATTCAGGAACTGGTTGATCCCAAGGCAATCCTAATTCCAAATGATGAATGCCTAATTCAATCTCCCATTTCTTCAATCCCTGCTTCTTTGAACTAAAGTCAAGAATATCAGTATAGCTTAAGTCATAAGCCTGGCTAAAGAACGGTTGCGAAGGTGATCCATGCTTACTAGGATCTATAATGTTCTGACTTAACTTAAACAACTGCTGATTAGAATATCCTTGTAACCTAGCATAAAGAAGATGATTGTCATATCTCCTATTGTTGAATCCAACTAATCTGTACTTAAGTAACTGTTCTACTTCATTTGGAGTGGGATTGATCATGTGAACGCACTTGTTCTTTTCACCAAGCATCTTCCAATTGATAAGAAACAGATTAGGAAACACCTCACAGTCAAATATAACTATTGGTGCTTCTTTCTTAAATGATGTAGCACTCGATTCCTCTGATCTGAATTTCATCTGATTAACGGCTTTTATACAATAATCTGCCTGATTGGTACTATGCATAGCAAATATAAGTACCTTATTTCTCAGATCAGTTACATCATAATGAAGACCGCTGGCATACGCATCATCAAGAATCTTTGCTATAAAGTCTATAGATGGTTTTGTCGCATTGTGAACTTCCTTATTGAGATTTTTCTCAATTAATGCTCGTAACCCACGCTCACTTTTAGCAGCTTCAAAGTCTACCATCTTTCCTCCTTTCTTCTCTTTTAACGGAAGACCGGAGTCTATAGTAGCAATAGGAATATCATTACACAAAGTAAGCTTTCTTCTTAATGAACTATTACCAGTGAATACTTTCACTTCAATATTGTCGTCATAAACTCTGCTTAATGAATCCACATCACCAGAATATAAGTAATGAAGATGAAGACCTTTACCACTCTTACTCACTTCGGCATAAGTTTTTGGAAACTTACTAGCTGCTTCAAGATTCTTTCGTAATGACTTTTCACCATTTTCAGAAATATCAAAGTCTATAACTATATGTTCTTTAGGCAACTTTACAAAGTGAAGTTTATGTGTATCTATGTCTTTTAAAGTTGTAGTTGTATCACTCCATTTCTTTTGTGGTCTAGATCCGGATTCCGTCTCTACCGCAAGTTGTGCAAAAATATCAGCGCATTCCTCATCAAATAATGAATCCTGCGCCTTCAAATCAATCCAATGTTTCTTATTAGGTTTAAGAGTTACTTCTTCCATAGCTCTTTCGAACTTCTTCTTCCTAAATCCTTTGTAGAAACTACGTACTCTTAAATCTATATCTGGATCATAATATGAATCATAGAACTTATCAAAGTAATCTTTAAGTTCCTCCCTGAACTTATACATCTGCAAAATATAATCAGCATTGGACTCTTGGCAATAATCCTTATACATTGTATAAGCCTGCTTAAGACTAATTCCGCCTTGCTCATTCTCAAATCTGCAAATATCATCGAAATGATCTTCCACAAAGTTAAAGAACGGATCTGTCTTAAACATCATGTCAACAGGTCTATACTTATTGTAATAGTCCTTACCCATTGACTCATAAACTTCCAAACAATGTTGCGCAATAGCTCCAAGTTCAAACTGAACCTGATCTTTCAATTCAAAATATCTATCTGCTTCAAGCTTATTACCTGTTGGTCTGACATCGATCAATCGTCTAATTAATCCTGCTTTTGCATCTGTTATCTTAACTGGCTTATTAGTAGCCATGAATAAGAAGCAATTAACTTTCATAGCATAAGCACTCTTATACTTCTCATTAATCATTATTTCTTCATGAGATATAATTGAGTTCAATGTGCTATTGTCTTCTATCCTACTCAAATCACCATCATGCTGAATGGCTATCAATGGATTAGACTTAAATGCTTCTGTTGCAAATACATTTCTACTAGACGTTAATGCTTTAGCTTCAAATACCGTATAATATCCATTAAACAATTGCTGTATAATGTCTAATACGGTTGACTTACCTGTTCCAGGTTCACCATAAAGCACTATGAATTTTTGAATCTTTTTACTATCGCCATTAATTATTGCACCAATAGCCCACTCTATCTTCTGTCTCTCCTCTTTAGAATATAAAGTAGACATGATTTCATTGTATGCCGAACATTTACCTTTCTTCAAAGGATAGTCAAGTTTACGAGAAATATAATCTTTCTTTTCTACATCCATATTGCTAAAACAAATCTTTGTATCGAGCTGTTTAGCAACATCACTTACTTTTGAAATATAATTCTTAAACTCTACCCATGCTTTCGAAGAATAGTTTGACATCCATTTCACAGATACTTTGTATCCGATCCACTTATCTTTATTCGTTTCATAATACTCTTTGAGCTCTTCGTCGATTAATCTGGCTACATCATACTCATCTGTTGACCATAATCCAGCTTTCTCATCCCAAATAGCATAAAACGATTTTCCTCGAACCATGAGATCCTTCGATCTGCATACTCTGAAGTCCGGATAGATTTCCACCTGATTCGTTTTAAAATATCTTTCCGAAATTTTGTAGAAATCCATACAAATTTCTCCTTCCAATTTTTCATCAAAAAATGTCTCTTGCACAAAAACAAATTTGATTTGCAAAAACTTTTTATAAAAAATTTTTTTTCTATAAAACTTTTGACACTTTTTATTCAAATTTGTGCAAGAAATGCCCTCAAACCCGCATGGTTGACAGCAAAACTGCCATTTTCAAATTTGTGCAAGAAAAATGGCCCAAAATCCCGCAAACCCGCATGGTTACTGGGTTTGAGCCATGCACAAATCTGATTTTCAAATTTGTGCATATGCACAAATATTTGTGCAAAAACGACCTTTTTTGTCAAAAATATCACTTTGTGAAAACTACCATTTTCAACTTTTTTAAAAACTTGTCAAATTTGTGCAAGAATTTTGATAAAAAAATCACCTCAAAATGATCATTATTTCGTTACTCCATATTCGGAATATCGTTAATTTTTATGGCAGTTTTTTCAAGATTTTTCACCCTGTTTTCAAGGTTACCAAGATCATTTTCAAGCTCCGATTTCTCCTTTTCGAGCACCAAAATCCTTAAATCAAGAGCAACAATGCAGCATAAAGCACCAAATGCTACTGCTTTTATACGTCTGTCAGCACTTTTCCAACACTTATCACCTCTTTTTAAGGCTCTAACAATATCACTATTGATCATTCGCTGCTGCCCAAGAGCCATTCCAACCGTTACCAGGCCGTCTGACAATACATTATGAGGCTTATGCTCTCCATAATATGCACATTTTTTACCGTTTTCGTTCATTATTACTTCCTCCTAATCAAAATTATCCAACCATTGTTGCATCTGATACCATAGTTCAGTCTTTCTAAAGTCAAAATCACTATTTTTCTTATAAAACATTCCTCCGCCAGTACCATCTGGACGATAGCGGCGACGCAAAAAGATGTCTATAGAATATAATACGTACGGATAGTCATAGTTATCATCTGTCATTTCTGTTAATTGAAGATTGTCAAGCATTTCCCAAAACCAATAGCCTGTCCGATCTCCGTAACGATGATCAACCATTATTTCATTCTCGCATCTTCTTGCCATCGCTACCATCATTTCCAAAACACTGCATGGACCACTAAGCGATTCGTCAACAATATCATATGGATAGTGAGATTGAGACCTGCAAAAATCATCTCGTAGATCTTTTCCATCCATAGCTCTATTGACATCTTTCTCAATAGTCCATGTAAAAGCAATATTATGAAGTTCTTTAAGAAGTTTCGCAAAATTGACACGATGGTAGTTATCACAAACAATATCAGTCAAAAAGCGAAAGTACGCTTTGCTTATAGGACCGCTTGTTTGCATAATGTTGCCTCCTTAATAAGACCCTTCCATATACTCGTCATAACTTTCTTCATGTTTAACGATCTGATAGTCGGTATGTGTTATTTCATTTCTTATAAATACCATGTCTCCATCATAAATATCAGCATTCTTAACATGCTCAAGACCGCCTATGTAGCTGGTGAAATCATCTACAATTTCATCTTCAGTATTTGCAAAATCATCACCATCTTCAAAATATGACATGATTTCCTTTTCATATCCTTCATCAGCAAGGAATTCGTCTTCAGAAATCACTTTGATCTGTGCATGTTTGTCAGGCTTAACTTTTGATTGAGGAATATCAGCCTCTTCCTCTTCAGAAGCATCGTCAAACCCTTTACCATAGTTGAGATCTTCTATAATCTTGTTATAGTCAACATTCTGATCGACTTCGTCGGGTTTTGTGGCTTCGCTGCTGTGTAAAGTAACTGATTCTATGTTTGGCGGATTACCAAGTTCACCATAATCGGTCATGCTTGCAGCTGTCAGCTTTGTTGTGATTTCATCTATCTTTGCTTCATATGCTGCTCTTGTTTCATCCACTTCGAAGTCAATTTGTTTCTCGTAATATGACTTAGTGAGAATATAAGTTACACCAGCACCGATACCTAAACCGGCGACCAAGTAGATTAATTCTTTCATTACTCTACCTCACTTTCTTTTTTAATAGTCTCTTCAATCTCATTAAGGATATAATGATACGGTTTACCTTCACCATAGATCTTACGTATGAACGCATAGAGAATGGTCAGTCTCTTATCCTTACGACCCTTCCCATCATGCTTAACCACAGTCTTAGTTCCGTCTTTCCAGAAGACTATAGTGGCAGGACCATTAAATATAACATGGTCGATGTGAGGAACTCTTTGGAATCCGTGTCCACGATCAAAATAACTAAAAAATTCATAAGCTACTTTCGCGTCATCAATACAGTATTGGCGCCAGTCCGGATTGATTTCTGTCTCTGGTTCTTCATATATCAACCTTACGATTCCATCAGGAGATTGAGTATTAATTGGGTTCCGAAGTATCGGAATACTCTTATACATATTTATTCGTTGGTATATTCCATCACATGCAAAGCAAAACTCATGATAAAGAGGACGATTCATAATAAATTTTAAATTATGATAGTTTTCCTTGAAAGACGAACAACCAATTCTAATGCTCATTCTGCACATAAGGTCGTCAAATATATCAGTATAAAATAAATATGCCATTCCACGACACGAGCGGTTTATATCATTCACAATATGTTGTTCGACTAAGTATTTATTCATTTATTATTCCTCTCTTTTTGATTCATCCAATCTTTTTTTAAAAACTTTCATAAAGATACGTATACCATCCATTGCATATCCAACATCGGTGATATACTCTTTACCATCTATTTTTAGCCATCCCTCGCCACCATCGCATTCGCAAAAATCAATGTAGGTTTTTTCAAGCAATGCTATTATTTCTTTTTCTTTGTCATTCAGCATTTTCACTTCCTTCCCCTAACTCAAATTTCTTTGATCTCCTTTTTTACAATGCTCATGACTGCATCCATATCAGTCATGCGATCTTTCAAAGCATCAAACATTATTGCTGGATACTTCTTGGCTAATACCTCAGCAATAACTTCCGCTTTCTGCGCATTCATTGTTTCAGCAAAGTTAGCAGTATCTCTTAAATCTCTGGCATTCATTAACTCTTCTTTGGTTAATCCACCGTCGATAGACTCTGTGATTTGCTGTATGGTTTCTTTAAGCTGACCATTATTCAAATTGTTCTGTTCCATTTTTTCTCCTTTTTGATGGCTACAAATATAAACTATCCCTAGCACCAATGATGCCAGGGATAGTCCAATACATAGTTTGCATATAGATGTTCGTCTATGTTGAATCCGTTGAGTCATATCATATCGAGAATATTTCCATCGACATTAAAATCAAGTAATATAACAGATTCAGTACCATTGACAAATGCTCTATTTGGTTCTCTGTTCTTATTAAAGATACCGAAGTCGACACAATTATCACCTACCGGGTTCTTATCATCATAGATCCATCCAACAACCTGGCCTGCTTCAGTTCTCGGTATACCAAGCATGTCATATACTTCATTTAAGAACAAATGACCTCTTGTCTTAAGAAGCTGGTTTGCATTTGCTTCAAGAACAGTCAAATATGTTAAGTTGTATTCCGCTTCGGAACACCAATTATAACAAGATTCATCAAAGAAACGAGCATATTGGCTATAAGTTCCAGGACGTATAACATCTGCTTTGACTTTCTTCTTCTTTTCTTTACCGGTCTTCTCATCAACTTCAGTCACCTCTATTTCTTCCTGCTTAATTCCATAGCGGAAACGTCGATCTGCATCTTCACCAAGCTCTTCTCTTACATTATTACGATAGAACTTGAATGCTGTGTCTATTGCTGCATAAGCTGCTGCCAATCCAGCATTTCTCTTCTTAAGTTCTCTGTTAGATGCAAATATCATCCCGTAAGACAGTCCCCAGATTACTACACCAGGCGCATAAAGCTTTGCTACTTCTATGCCGGCGTGAAAATATAAACTTGCCTTATCCTTTCTAAATTCATCATCTGAATACTCAATATCAGTTGCGTGCTCCATCTTCAAGTCATCAAGATCCTTCTTAGGTTCTTCCAAAACCTCATCTATCTCTCTTGAAGCCTTACACATCAGTGCTGTACCTGCGATCAAACCAATTGTTCCACCGATCAACAAAATATCAGGCTTGTACTTCTTAAGAATGAGCTTAGTATGATTCGCATTGCGTACAAGCTTACCAAAAATATCATTCATCATCTCTTCCTCCTACTTTATCGAGAATCTTCTATGTTTATTACGACACTTCTTACAAGCTACTGCTTCGTCCTTATGTGCCTCAGGATTTCTTGTTGGACCAATATAATGGTCGTGCTTGTTATTCTTCTGAAAGTCAATAACAAGGTTGCGTGCTGCGTTCATGATCTTCCTCCTTCAAGTTATTCAAATACTCAAACATGTCAATCTGGTGATACAGAATATCATTCTTAGGCAAAGTCAAATGACCGTCTTTTGTCAAATTTTTACCCCTGGGTTTTTTCTGGAAACGACCTTCAGCTTCAAACTTCTTGTATACTGCATACACTTGGTTAGTAGCCATTCGCGATACTCTATTTTTCCATTTCCAGCCACTGTAGCATTCTGCTATCGCCAATCTCATCTGTTCTATGCTGAGTCCCATAAATATAATCCTCCTTAATCAAGTTCAGTAGGATCTGGAAGCTCAAGCATGTATTCTTTACCCACTCTACGAATGGGCACACTATCGAGATCTCCAGGTCCCCATCCATATTTGTTATCTGTAAAGACTGATGATACGTTACCAGCCTCCTTATAAAAGGCGACTGTCACTGCACCATAATCCTTAATTGTTTTACGCATCTCATAAAGACACTGCTCAGCATCCACACGAGATTCGAAAGATACGTATTCGTTATCTGATCTATTGGCAGGTGTTGTCTTAGTTCCAGGATACTTGCCAGAATATAAACTGTTGTATGGAACTTTTCCTCCGCCTTTTCTCTTATGCGGTGGACCCACTTTTGATCCCGAACCATAGAACAATGCTCCCAATGCGCTTGTTGCTACATCGTACAATCCATCAATGATGCTCGGAATTAATACATCCTGCACAATATAATTCTTAACATCTCCTATATCTTCAGCCAGGAATGTCTTCATAAAACGTTTTGAGAGCGGTAACTTTTTAAGACTAGTCTTACCTGTTGCTACACTCTCTGGCTTGACATTTGAAATATCAGTCACCATTTTTTCGGTTCCTGGCTGTTCAATTCCAACATTTCGATTCTTGATCGAATTGCTAGGATACTCAGGTACTTCCATTCTTTCTTTCTCCTTTCTGAAAAAATATAAGGAGCACTGTTTTAAGTGCCCCTTATCTGTCATTATTCAGTTGTCAAATATCAGTTTTATTCCTCAGTTGTTACTTCTTCGAAATCTTCAACCTCATCAGCATCTGAAGCCTTAAGCTGCTCCATCAGTTCCTGAGTTCTCTGCTTGCGCTCCTTGACCTTCTTGATCCCTTTAACTGCTCCAAGTGTTGCACCAGTTATTACTGTTGCTGCACCTATAGCTGCTAAACCAATCATTACGATCGTGCTCTTGCTTACAGATGTATCCGCTACTGCTTCTACAACTTCGTTTGCTACTTCTGCTGCCTTGTTAATGTTTTCGTTCATTTTTAATTCCTCCTTATGGAATATAATGTTTATTTGTTCTACATATGCATTGTTTATTTTGCGAGAAAACCCTGTATTTACAGGGCTTCACGATCATCCATGCGTGTAATCATATCTTGGTCTTGTGTTGAATTCGACGCTCTTACATGCTGTCTCTCCTGAGATGTGTGCTGCGTACTCAAGGTCTATTTCATCACCTATGTTCCAACCAAACTCATCACCAAGCTTTGTAGGTGGCATACCTATCTCATAATAGAAGTCATTCAGACTGATCCACTCCTCATACATGAGCCTTCGGTTAAGCCTTGACTCAATCTTATTGAGCTTTGCTTCTGTGGATCTGAAATATCTTCCACCATTCAGGTCATAGAAAAGTTCGTCACCATCTATAATGACTTCATTCTTGGCATAAGGATCATTGTCGATCTGCTCCTGCTTAATCTCGTCTCTGAGCATCTTCTCTTTCTCTTCACCAAGTTTCTCAATAACCTTGGCCTGATACTCAGCAAGTTTGCTTTCTGCTAAAATATAAGCCGTACTCATGGCTGCTAAACGCTTTGTGCTGATCTTATACGATCCTATGATGCATGCACTACTCGCAGCTACACTTAAAGCAACTGGAAAATATAATGGAGCGACTGCTTTCGTGTCGTCCCATATGATCTGACCTTTAGTCATTTCTTTATCCTGCTGCTCTTCTTTCTTTTGCTGCAAAATATCACGCGCTTTAGGAGCTACTTTGGCTGTCATCACCACTGACGTTACCAGACCAATGATACCAAGACCTGTAAGGATTGCCGGACTGTTACGATGAATATAATTCGTTGCGGCGTTCGCATTACTTATTAATTGGTTCTTCATTTTTCTTCCTCCAAAAATATGAAGGGAGCTGTCTTAATTGCTCCCTTGTTTGTGTTTAGAACTCTGTTACTGTGTTCCCATCTTCGTCGGTATATGTCTTTACCTCCGGAATATCATCCTTCTTGAGTCCACCGATCGCTTCCTTTAAGTCGGGTACTGCTGCTACTACTCCAAGTCCTCCGCTTAACATTCCTGCTGCGATAGATCCAATCTTACAAATCCCAAAAATATCCATTTGTTTTTCCTCCTTTATGGGTGTGTTTATTTGTTCTACATAGACGTTGTTTTTCTTGCGAAAATATAAGGGAGCTGCATCTCTGCTAACTCCCTTACTTGTTCGTTATTTAGTTGTTTAAAGATCATTTACCACTCTTGTGATCTTTCTTTGGAACGGTTCTGCTAATTTCAATGCAGACTTACCGAATGCCGTTCTCGTTGTTCCTGTTGTCTCAAAGATCGCCTGTTTTGTGAAGTACATGCTTGTAAATATCATACTTCCAATAAATGTACAGATACCAACGCCAATTTCTGCGGACTTAAGTGTGTTGTATGCTTTCTGCTTATTGATCTCAGCTTCCAGCTTTCTTTCTTCCATTTCCTGCTGCCGTTCTAACTTTTCTTGTTCGAACTTCAGTTTTTCCTGTTCAAATTCAAGTTTCTGCTGATCAACAAACATTTGCGTTCCACGCTTATCATCTTCAGTTATGACCCTGGACAGCTTTACAATATTGTCAATACAATCATTTCTTGCATCTCCTCCATTTAACTGACCACTTTCGAGCCTTTCCAGTTCCCTAGCTAACGCTACTCCTGCAATGTCTACTGCTGTCATTGTTTCCTGTTCTTCCATATTAAATTTTTCTCCTTTCGTGAAAATAATCTTCTACTATGTAAGTAGAAATTCATGCGAAAAAATATATAGAGAGTGTTCAGGTAGCTTTGAACTACCGACTCCTCATTTCTGAGTTGTGTTCACCATTACACCATCAGCGGGGTAAACTCCCCTCTAGTCCTCTCTATATGTGAACTGCTTTTTTTGCGACGGCGGAATATAATGTATCTTAAACACTATTTCATTTCTTTTTGCCAACTCATCTATGTCCAAATTGCAATCCATTTTCATCTTGACGTCGGTTATGTCTGATTCATCAATGTATAGCGTTCCTGCAATTGGAGCATTATTACGATATGTCAAATGAAATATAATATTTAAAACACATATTAATACGACAATTATTGCTGCTGCTGTTAAACTAATGGTCATGTTTTTCTCCTTTCTTTGTTCTGGTCTCCTTAAAATATAATAATGAAGAAAGTGGATAACATTCTGTTGAATTACCATTTAACTCATTTATTAATATATAAGAGAGCTCGTCTAAAGTATTTCGTTCAAATGTCCATTTATATGTGTCTGAACTAAACACTTTCATAACACTAGCGTCATCATTCTTTAATTGAATGATCAAAAAATAAGTATAATTCGGGTCCATCATTGCTCCTTTACAAAACTAAACCAGATCATGAAGCATAAAAAATGCACCGACAAAATATAATTCGTACGTACCGGTGCAAGCATGTCATCGATCTTCAGTTGTATTGTTGGAAGGAAGAACCAATTTTCCTTCGTTACTAAGGCTCTTAACCTCGGCGAGAATATCATTTCGATCTCGATCCTCCTTTTCTACAAGTAGCACTCTATTCGCCTGACCTATGATCTTGAAATACTTTTCCAAATCTTTCACTCCGGGAATTTTGTCATAATTCAATGCATAATTAAGATCCGCTGTATGCGTGCATAAATTACCACAAGATCCATCCTTATTTTTGCAATCTTTTTTACAATTGCACAAATATAAAATTTCATATGGAATACGTAGATCAAGAATTCTTTTTATGTCTGGTATCATCGTTTTTCTCCTTTTTTAAAAATCTAGGACATACCAATACGTTGTCCACATCTTTATCCTCTTCTTGGCATTTTTCAATTAAAGTACAGCGTTCACACAAACTCATTCCATCCATACTGTTCTTTTCCTCCTCTATTTTTTCTTTTGCGAATTTAAAATCCATTTGATATGGTTTGTGATACATCTGTGGTGTTTTATTTGGTCGTACTTGTAATTCTTTATAGTGTATGGACTTCGCTATGAAGCCTTCTTTTAAAGTAGGCAATGCATCTATTTTCCTAGCTATTGGTGACTTGGGCATGTTACTAATTTACCTCCTAATTTGGGATCGTGAGTGCTAAATTTCTTTGCATTTTGTCCAAAATATAAAAGAACTTCCTATAGCGATCATAGTAAGTTCCTCTACTGCACGGCATCCGCAATACATGATTCAAGAATTCGTAGTTTTTATCAGATGTAACACCTATTAACAAATATGTATGTAAGTCTTCATCTGTTTCTTTACATGCTTTTCGAATGAGATCTATCTTAGCATCAATCTCTGCCAACCTTAATGCTTTCTGGAATGTAGGATCACTTGGAGTGTAACCTATACCTCTATTAAAGTGATGCGCTTCATACATTAAATTAGAAGGAACTTCTTTAAGTAGCACTAATGTTTCCTCATTCCAATCATTGTATTGAAGGCAGAAATGCTTAAGCTCAAGATACCTATGCTTTGGAATATAATACTTGCTATCTTCACTTAATGTCTTCATATCTAACTCCTGTATCCTGGTAAAGTTTAAGCGGTGAAATATAATAATTGATCCGGTGCTTACTATTCTGTTGGTCTAGACTTGTGATTTGTTGTCCGTTTCTCGTAGCATATCCGATTGGTAGCCAACCACAGATCAATCCTGCTCTCACCCATGCTGGGTCTTTACCATAAATCTTAGCTGCAACTTTTACTGGTACATTCATTTACATAACCTCCTTAAGCTGTGTAGGCTACTTTACTATAAATATAAGTAAAAACACAGTCTTTAATCGGTTTACATAATAGCGTTACGCTTAAAGGTTAGGCTGAAATTTGGAATTAAATGCTAAATAATTCCTTTCTGATCCATAAATAGCAAAATCAACCTCTTTAAAAGCCCTGTTAAAGAATATAAATACATCGCTCCATGCTTTTGCTACTATTTGTGGATTGTTTTCAAAAGCTCCGCATCCAAAGGCTCCTAATACAAGTATGTCTACGCCTATATATTGAGCTATTGAGAATAAATGCGTCGCTCTTCCAACATGGCAAGAATATAATTCTGCTTTCGACATAGAGCAGTAATCACCTCTAAGATCAGGAGCAGCCATAGTGATCACATCGACAGCGCACCATTCTTCTTTTGGCAATCTTTCTGGAAAATCAGTATCTGTTTTACAAATAACAATATCTTCGCTATACATTAGCGCATCACTGGCTTTATCAGTGCAGTGCTTATTATGGTATTCATAGAACTCTGATTTCTTTACTAATTGAGAATATAATGTAGAGCATCTACATAATGATTCTTCCTGAGCACTACAACCTTCTACTACCCCACCACCAGGAACAAAAGCATTAGCAAAATTTAATACTGCAATACAAGCATCTGGATTTTCGTTTCTAAGACGCATAGCAGCTTCGAATGTTCTTTCTTTAGTGACTTTTATAGTAGCTGGATCACCTTCCGAAATTATACTTTGCTCATAAGGATAATCATCTGGCCAAAATATAAATGTTTGAGATCTGGATGCAGCCTTACGCAAATCCTTATCATTAACTATCCACTCCATAGTATCTTTAAATATTTCAATTCTTTTCAAAGTATTAAAATTATCCATTCTATTTCTCCTTTTTTATACAACTTTAATTATTGTCTGAGGAATTATTGACTTTTCATTATTAGCAAGACATTTTCTATGATGAATTGATTCCCGCACATAAGTAGTTTTACCATTCTTATAGCGTCGTATATGTCCTCGCGATCTCCAAGCTTCTATATGATACTTTCGTATTGTATCTGGAGATGCTGATTTCGGAATTTTTATTGAAGATATAATTAATCCATTAGATAAGGTCCTAACAATTCTAGGTTTTGGATTTCTATCTATTTCTCCAGCTTCCGTTTTGATTTTATTACCGGAACCCCTAACAGCTTTGGGTTTCTCAGATAATAACTGGACATTGGTCTTCACCATAAGACCAGCAAAGTGAGCAAGTAAACTATCGAGATCGTCTTCCTTGTGAGTTACCGACTTCAAATATGGAACTGCTACAGTTTTGAAATATAATAGATCGTCTTTACTCCAACCCTTAGTTTCGCCTTCCTCAAATAGATGTCTATTAATTATTTCGTACATCGTATCGCCATCTATACGAAACTTAAATCGCTTTCCAGTAGGTTCAGAATTATCCCAACCAATATAGCCAACTGCTAAATCCTCAAGCATCCAGACTTTATCTCGTGCATAGTCATAAAATATAACTCGATAAGAATGATCTTCTTCGTTTATTTCATATACTTCCCATTTAATGAAGCGATGTTTATTTGGCCTTAATACTCCTTCTTTAAAAGGTGGAATAATATAATACCAACAAGAATTAAGCTGTTCTCTTTCATAATCCGTTAACTCAAATCCGGGAAGATCTGATGGCTTATTGGGCACCTTAGTTAACAATGGCGTAAAGTCAATAGTATCCATATGCTTTATTTCTTTATATGTATGCATCATCTTATTATCGATGGCCCAATCAGAATATCTTTTCATTTTATGCAAAAGTAAATCCCTGGCATTACCATCTGTTTCAACATCCGAAATATATCTGACGTCAGTTAATAAGTTCTTTGGCCGTTGTTTAAGGTAACTAACAGTAAGTTTTTCTAAATAGTCCATGTAACCTCCTTATTTAACTGGCTCGTCATTAAAGTTTCGTATAGATATATATCTCATGTTGTACATAGCCGTTACTACACGCATAACAGCAGCACTTTTAGATACGAAAGATGACGGCGTAAATATAATGAGATCGGACTTTGACATTGCTATCAAATCATTTCCGATCTCGTAAACTTTACCCGCTTCTATGTTCATAGGATCTAATGGTGGCACATAATCGTAATAGCATGCACCATTAGCAAAACATAAAGGAGCTTCATAGTTTAATTTTTCATGTAAGTATTTGAGGGTTTCTCTATACTCTTGTTCTAATTCTTGTTCATTTAAATCTTCTCTGTTTTGTACTACAAATATAATCATATTAAGTTCTCCTGTAAAAAATACTTCAACATTTCGCGCTGGCACTTATAGATCACCAACCCGTAACTATACCCTTTGTTCTTTTTTGTGATTATTATGGTCGTATCTTTTTTATCTGCGATAGCCCAATTTAACCACTTCTTAAATTCACAATATTCAGTTGTAAATATAATTGTCCTATAAAGAGACATGTTGTATCTTATCTCACTCACGTATCTCCCTTCTTGATCTTAACGATCAGTTCTCCGTTCTTGACTTGTCCTGTAAATATAAAATTGTCTGGCTGCTTTATAAGATCCTTTATTATTGACTTTTCCTGTTTGTCCTTGCCGAATAATTTTTCTGCCATGGCAAGACGTATTTCTGCAAGCATCAGATTGCTACCTCCTTTACAAAAAAAGATAGGAGGACGGTTTGCCCTCCTGAAATATCAGTCTACATAAAACATGACCAAATACTCATCTAAGAAGTAGGTATCTATGATGAAATGTTTCATCCAAATATCTTTTGCTTCTCCGACTGTCTTGACCATCATCGCTTTAATCTCAGGCATTGATCTGTCCTCCTTCTTTGTAAATTCTTAATTCACTTTGTGCATCAAATAACTTTTCTGCCATTTTGTACTTTTCGATCTGTGATCCTATTACCATTGCTCCCAATGCTATAATTCCTGTTATTGCCATTATTAATCCTTTCTTTTTATTCATTTGTTCTTCTCCTTTCTAAAATATAATTACTGTTGTTCTACATAACACCTGTTATTTATGCGAGAAAAAAAGAAGGAGCATTGTTAATGCCCCTTAGTATTATTTAGTTGTAAATATCATTCAGCTTCTGGTTCTTTACCTTTTACCCATCCTTTTGTGTATCCTATATAATAGGTAATCTTTCCATAAACCACTATGCCTAAAGTTAAACCCATACCAAATAAGACTTTATTCATTATTGTCCTCCTTCTCTTATCTCGTTATTCAATTGTTTTTGTTCACTGTTTGATACCCTATTATTGTATAAAGTTTTGACATAAAGTCGTTGTATGAATCATACATGTCGCTTAACATTGCCTCTTCATAAGGTGTTTTCGGTTCAAAAACACTACTTTTGATCTCTTCAAAGTTAAACTCAATATCTTCATACATTTTTCTAAATTCTTTAATCATAATAAATGCCTCCTTTTCAGTGTTTAATTGTTCTACATAAGCATTGTTTAAAATGCGAGAAAAATATAAGGGAGATCATTTAGAATGTCTCCCTTTGTAAATTAATGCTTTGACTTTTTCCCATGCAGAATATTTAGCACCTCTAAATGATTCACAAGAAGCGTCACTAAATATTATCCATTTTCCATTATCCATTTTTGATATTGTCCAAAACTCATCTTGTAAAACTTCAAACCTGGATATATACTCTTGAACATTTATAACTTCTTGATAAATATTAAGTACCATATAATAATGTTTCCCATGCAATTCTTTAACTATCATAAGCATTTCCTCCTTTTCTACATATAGATAGATAGAAATAAATGCGAAAAAATATAAGGAAGCTGTTTATGCTTCCTTACATTTCATTTCTCTTAATTTTCTAACTTTGTTTAGATCAATAATATCGTCATTTCCTTTGTATCTAACATCTTCTAATTTCAGTTCTTTAATACGTTTAATCGCTGCGCTAATAAACCAATACGGCACCAGCATTACTTGTACCGGCATTGTAATTATGTTGAACAATACGATTAATGTTATTTTCAATGTTTTATTCATATGTTTTTCCTCCTTATTGGAAACTATATTTTATTGTTCTACATAAGCATTGTTTAAAATGCGAGGGTATTGTGGTATGATTAAGATCTATTCATACCAAATACATACCAGGAGGAAAATATAATGTTAGTAACTTGTCCAGAATGTGAATTACCCGTATCTGATTCTGCAGAAACTTGCCCTCATTGCGGTTTTCAGCTTAAAAAACGTACAATTACACGTAAAAGATCTCAAAAAACGCATATGAGGCTTCCTAATGGATTCGGTCAGATCACAGAATTGAAAGATGGAAACCGTCGCAATCGTTACCGAGCCATGGTAACTGTTGGAAAAAATGAGAATGGGCGTCCAATATGTAAGATCCTAAAACCCCAAGGATACTTTAAGACATATAATGATGCTTATATAGCACTTGTAGAATATAATAAGAATCCTTACGATCTGGATCAAATGATCACGCTTGGAGAGTTATATGAGAAATGGTCTAATAGTTATTACCCAACTGTATCCGACTCCACAGCTAGTATTTGTGCTGCTGCCTGGAATTATTGTAAAAATATAAGTAACATGTCGGTACGAGACATACGTATAAGGCATATACAGGAATGTATAGCTGCTTGCGATAAACCGACTATGAAACCTCGTGTGAAAAATATAATGAATCTTATGCTTGATTATGCCCTAGAATATGAGATTGTAGAGAAGAACTATGCTCGTATGTTTAAGTATAGAGATACCAGAGAAACACAACGCGAGCATGAGGCATTTACAGATGATGAAATGAATATAATAATGCAGAATCAATCGACACCTTTTATGTGCTATGTAATTTTGCAATGTTTTACAGGATTTCGCCCCCAGGAAATTTGCGGAATTCGATTAGAGAATGTAAATATAAATGAGCAATATATTATTGGTGGTATGAAAACCAAAGCCGGAAAAGATCGAACAGTACCAATACATGATAAAATGTTGCCATTAGTCAAAAAAATATATGAACTGTCTAAAATGCTAGGTAGTGAGTATTTAATTTGTGACATGGATGGTAAGCAGCTTACCTATAAAAAATACGCTACGCTATTTTCAAGAACCATGGAGGAGGCGGGGGTTACTGGACACCGCCCCCATGATCCAAGAAAGTATTTCATAACAATAGCCAAGAAATATAATGTCGATGAATATGCGATCAAACGTATAGTAGGTCACAGCATACCAGATCTTACTGAGAAACTATATACGGAAAGGAGGTCTTCTTGGCTATTGGAAGAAATTAATAAGATTAAGATAGACCACATATCTTAGTAGGCACAGCATACCAGGTCATTATAGTAGCTCCTCTGCCTGGATATGCATGTCCTGGTCCAACATACAATTTTGTATAATTCTCATGACTACTACTTTGAAAGAACATACCTCTTGCAAAACTATTACCGCTATATATGCAACCTATTGTGAATAGTAATCTATTAATATCGGTTGATGCTATATAATAATCAATATGTGTTGTATCAAAATCGAAGTAGATAGAATCTACAGAGACATCAGACTTTACTTTAAAATATATACGAACCCTATTGTAGTTAGACATAGATTCATTTAAAGTTATAGTCTGTGCAGCAAAACTTGATGATGGAGATGGGTTAGTCCATAAGTCAGTTTCAGTAAAGCCACTAGGAATATTTGCTATTGCTGTTGGCATCTGTGCTGGTGTATATGTATCCGAACTTCCATTCTTACTTCTTATAGCATTTGCTATAGCTGTAAAAATATCACTTAATGCTGACATGATTTCCTCCTAAGAAAGTCCACAGATCTTTGTTGGAACAAGGAATGAGTTATATGCTGTATCAGATGTACTATTATAAAAATATGATTTATAGACATATAGTTTGGTATAGTTTTCATGGCTATTAGCAATAAACCAACATCCTCTAATGATACCATATGAGCCACTAGTTGAATTTATACCTAGCATAAACATGGTTTCACTTAAATCAGACGTATCAAAATCGAAGAACGATATATCAGAACTACTTGATCCACCATTAATTTTGAAGTATATACGAATCTTACTGTAATTAGATACCGATTCACTTAATGTAATATATTGGTCAGCAAATGAGGCATATGTACTATCTGGATTCGTCCACAATGTAGTTTCTGTTTCACTACTTCCTCCACCACTAGGTATATCTTCTATTGCCTGTGCCATTTCAGCAGGAGTATATGTATCACTACTACCATTCTTTGCTCTTATAGCATCTGCTATGGCATCAAAAATATCAGTTAATGCTGACATAATTATTCTCCTTCATACTCAACCTTTAAAACTAGGAATAAATCATCCATACAAAACTCGGCATGACTAGTTTTTAATATCATTTTTCTTATTCTTCTCCGTCAACTTCAGGTTCCGGTTCCGGCTCTCTATTATCAACAATATAATAGTTGGGGTTCATTACCCTACCATAGTTATCGAGAACCTCAAAGATAGCATACTTTGTCTGTGGATTACCACCTACCTGCGATAACTTATCTCTCCACTTACCTTCTGCTTCTTTGTATGTATCATAGGCTGTTATATCCTGTGATACACCATCATTTTGGTTTACTGTAATTACTACTAAAAAATACTTTGTTATCATTTTGGTTTTCCTCCTTGATTAACTTTTTACTAAAGCATATAAATTAAAGCCCATACCTACATAACAATGATAATTGCTACTACCTTGATTTATCTGTACTCCACAAGCACCGCTTAAAACACCTGTACTCGCATTATAATTTTTACTAAATATTGTTGCAGTGTCAGCACAACCAGAAGCGGGATTAGTATACCAATGCACATTAACTGATGTTGGTATTATAAAGAAATCGTCTACTGTTAATTTGTCATAATAGTTAGGTAAAAGAGTTTTTATATTAAAAGAATATGATGTACTATTATAACTAGCGCCTTTTGATGAAAGGTATTTCATTTCGTACTTTTCACCACCACCGCCGACTTTCTTAATGCTCGCTAATTTCTCACCCATTGGGTTTCTCCTTTAATTTTGCATTATTTCGCTTAATGGAACATTAAAAGCATAGATGCTGTAATACAGATAGTATTCATGACACCCATAATAATAACCGAAGGTATCTTTTATAGTTACATTTCCTGTGGTAGGGTCATACGCTGAAATTGATGCAGTTGTTGAACTAGATACGGTAGTTGCATTATATGATGCTACCGCCACAGCATTACAAACGAGAAGTAAATTATCTATTGTGATTTCATTCCAAATTGGTACATAATCTTTAATATTAAATGTCCGATAATTGGGTTTGCTTACAACACTATCTGACCTAGTTACAGGTGTCTTCCAACATTTAATACCGCCACCGACTTTCTTAATACTAGCCAATTTCTCTGCCATATTAATCAACTCCTATCACATTGATATAAAATGCTGTTGTTGGAATATCACTAGCATATAAGTATAAACAAGGAACAGCACTATCTACGGTCACGTACTGTATCAAATCATATGCTGTCTGTTCTGCTGTTGTGGGTAATACACTTCCACTTGCCGCACCTATGTCAACACTTGGACGGTCTGTATACACATGATTAAGGCTTATCTGTTTCTTGTATAATGTTGAGCCACTTTGAGAAGTTGCATCTTGCGTCCAATTAGTAAGGTCTACTGCTAATGTGGTAGACTTATTTGAATTGTCTATTTCTTCTTTTAACTCCACATTATCAAAGACATAAGGCACATAAGTATTATCACCTATTGATGCAAAACGTATCATTACTTTTACAGTAGTATCTACGGTTGCACCATTTGTTATAGCAAGACCAACTTGAAGTTTATTATATGTATTATCATAAGCAACTGTAAAAGATTTTTCACTTTCAGCATAAAATGAAGAAACTAAAGCAGAAACCCAAGTTTCGTTGAGATACTTATTTATAAATGCCTTCACATTAGAATTACAGCCAACTTGACTAATAATATAATCGCCATTAGGTATATAATTCTGATAAGGATAAACCCAAAAGTTAAAATATGTGGTCGCTGTTGCAGTACCACTTATACTTATACTTTTATCCTCATTTATTGTAAAAGTAATACCATTACTAGTAAAAGAACCAGACCGCTCATTTATAAGTAAATTCTTCTTAACACTAGTCTTTGCGTCTGACCAATGTATACCATTTGGGTCTACCCCACCATAAGGACGACCATTAAACATTTCCATTCCCATAAATATAATCCTCCTTAATATGAGGCTGACAGCACATCGGTTATTGCTGTCTGAATAGATGTATCAATATAAGTCTTTGTCTTACTTGCTGACCATGCATTATTAACCGTTATTGTATTGTCATTAATGTATGCCGCCAAAGGTACCGAATCCTTAATCATATAAGGTGTACTGTCTGTATTTTTAGATGCCGGAAGTGCATCATATTCTGCCTGAGTTACTTCAACCGGTGCTTTACCTTTAAGATTTAACTTTTGTGCTATTGCTGTAATTATTGAAGATAAGTTGGAGTAAGCACCAAAATGTTCATTTGCCATAGTTTATCTCCTTAATCAATGGAGGGCAGATATGATCCACCCTCCATCATGTTTACTTAACCAAGCAATGCTATAAGAGCATTAACTTCTGCTGTGGTAAGCGGGTTGGGTTCTGCTGAGGAAATAAGATCCTCTACCTTAACTGTCGTTACTTCTGTCGGGTCCCAAGGGTCATTTGCTGTGTGTGCTGTTGTGAACTTATACAGAACATTCTGATAAGTTACAATATCATCAACAGCATAAGCCTGAGTTGCATCAAAGGCATCTGCTATGTCTGACAGTACAGATGCTATAGCGGCATTGATAGTTGCAACATCAATAAATCCAGCCATTACATCATACTTGATGTCAGGAGCCTGTGCTGTGCCAACATCTACAACTGCGATATTGGTTCCTGCGGGATAATCCTTACCAGCACCTTCAACGAAACGAGCATCAGTGGTAAAAGCATCTGTGATGTTATAAACAAAACCAAGTTCTGATGATGTAGGTGTTGAAGGAATGTTTGAGAATGAAACACTTCCTTTAGGAATGAAAGCACCTGCAAGAGCCTTAATTTTGTTACCAACTGCTGTCATAATGTCTGTGGCGTTTGCATAGTTTACAAAATTACTCATGTTTTAATCCTCCCTTTTTAGAGTAAACCAATTAATGTATTAACTTGAGCAGGTGTTAATTCATCATTCTCATCAAGTAAGTTTAATGAACTTCCTGTCATGTTACCTTGTAATGTGTTGCCATTTACCTGTGGCTTATTTGTAAGGTCGTTATAGTCAGTAGTTCCACCAGGTCCTCCTGCTACTACCTTACTTGCTATTTCTGTTAAAGTATCATTTACGACATCATGAAAATATAATCCCATAATATCCTCCTCTTAATCTGTGGTCTTGGTGTATTTGAGAGTGACGTATGCAGTGTAACCAGAAAAGTTCTCATTTGTTACAATATAAATAGAGGATGTACTTGCGACTATTCCCGCAATCTTTGTATCATTTGGGTTAGCATAGCACAAAGGTCTGCAAGTTCCGGAAGAATTTATCGCTACACCATTACAATCTGTCACTTTAGACATATTACTTATTCCATGATTAAAATTTACATTCCATGGAGTTGTGGCGCCATTTCCCATAGCTCCAACATTCACCGTTTTCTGATACAATGGTTTCCCATCAATCCATGTACCAACTATCTTTTCATCCGTACTGTAATCAGTTTCATTTCCATACTTAAATGAATTGGCAGCATCTGTGGTTTTGGTGTATTGAACAGTTGCATAAAAAGTACAACCACACCATGCAGTGACAGAATTTCTAACACGTAATTTATTTGCATCGGATGATGCTGAATTACACATAGGATACACCACAATACCAAGTGTTGCGGCGGCTTCAATATTAAGTTCAAGTGTAGTTGTATTAAATGGCAAAATTGCACCTGATGAAGTTTTTAACATAAAATTAGTAACCATACACCAATCTAATTGTGCACCAATGGATACAAGAGTATCCTTAATAGACGATGGTGATGCACCAGATGCAGTAACACCTGTAACAGTTTTCTGATAAATCGGTCTGCCGTCTGTCCAACACCCTACTATCTTCTCATCCGTAGAATATAAATCAGACTTGCTGAACTTATTAGCCAATGCTTCGGGCATACCACCAAGATAAGGAAGTATCTGTCCGTAAAACTCTGATAATCTTTCTTCTGTTA
>JAEIGA010002420.1_pt1 | contig 29782 bp, 16 predicted proteins | sample 9270691 | NCBI WGS metagenome assembly JAEIGA01 (sample SAMN17057246, study PRJNA624740) | gut metagenome | biome: biome; isolation source: fecal sample | host: Bos grunniens | place: China: Xizang | collected 2019
AATACCTTCATTGTAATCCTCCATGGCTCCCTCGGAGTCTCCCGATAGCTCCTGACACCAGCCTCGCGCGTAGTAGCCATAAGCATCGGTCGGGTATCTTTCAATGTACTTGTCAAGGTCCTCTATCGCCTCCTCGTACATACCTGCATATCTATAGATATCGCTTCTACGTCCGTAGTAGTATGCATGGTTCCTCTGGTCAGTCAGATCCATCGCCTTTTCGATGTCAGCAAGAGCCAGAGCTGTCATGCCCCTCTCTTCATAACAGTCCGCCCTCTCCTCAAGCAGGTCCTCGTCAAAGCCATATTCCTCCATCAGGTTCCCGAAGAGCGGTATCGCCTCAGCATACATATGACATTCCTTATAGAAGGAAGCCAGGACAGCCCTCCATAGGCCACTATTATTCTCGGAAGCGATCTTCTCCCGGAGGACGGCGACAGCATACTTTTTGTCCTTTTTGAAACAGTCGATACTGATATAGTCGGTATCATCGCTTTTTTCATACAGAGTGATCATCGCATCGATCATCTTCTTGTACTCCTTCTTTCCCTCATATGCACGCATCCTGAATCGGTAGATCTCGGCATAGTCACGGTCATACTTGACGCACTCGTCCAGAATAGCCAAAGCCTCGTCATATTTCTCACGTGCTATTAGGTTTCTGGCAAGGCCTATATCCGGAAGGAGCGAGGACTCGTCAAGCTTCTTGATTTCATGATAGACTTTGTCGGACGCATCGTACTCCTTTAGATCATAATGGAACTGAGCAAGGTTCTCCAGCATCGATGAGAGATGCTCACTTTTCTCTTTCTTTGCCATCTTGACCACCTGCTGCATTGTCTCCACTGCCTTACGGGTGTCTCCAAGTTCGTCATAAATGATTCCTTTCCACCAGAGGAGGACAGATTCAGAGAATCCGCTCTTCTTGGTGTTATTTTTCATCGCCTGGTCCACCATGCGAAGCGCTGACGAGAAATCCTTCTCCCTTCTGTCAATGCCAGCAATGAGGAGATATGAGTCCACATGTCTCGGGTTCTCCTCGATGTTTTCACTCGCGAGTTTGCGTGCTTCAGCCGGATCTCCTCCCTCGTCGAGAATCTCACATGCCTTGTAGTACTTGTAGTTGTCTGAGCCTTCCTTGTTTTGTGCTGAAAGTGGCTGGAGCGCAAGGCCAATGACTGCCAGCGTCATAATGATAAAACGTCTCATGTTTTATATTAAATTATCGTTATACTTATTAATGTCATTATGGCTCTATTGTAACTCGGGATTTTGAAAATCCTGTTCCTGAAAGAGACTGGCTCGCAGCTTCTCGCATGCAGAACGCAACAGGCAAGCGTCCTCTCCAAGCTGACGTTTCACGGGGTCCCCCGCACCGTAAAATTCCTCAAACACCTCATGAGGCAGAGAGTCATGAGCCTCTTCCATCTTCTGGAGCAGGCTCTTCGCCATGCTCCTGAGATCGCCGAGCACGCTTGCCAGCCCCGAATAGACAAGGCCCTGCTTTGACCACTCGTTCAGATTCTCAGCCAAGAGCAATGCACCGTTCATCTTATCTCCCATGGAGTATAGTTCGAACAGCTGTTTGTTCGATGCATGCTGACGATAGAGGCTGTCAAGGGTCCTGTCACACTCACTGTAGTCGATCACCACATCTGCACATATGCTCTCAAGCCAGTTGTAGTAAGACTCCGGATCCAGACACATCATCTTCATCTTCTCCAGCATATCCTGGCCAGCCGCCACAACATTCTTCATAAAAAACCCATCCTCGTCCTGAATAATGGCATTGGCCGTTGCCGTAAGGCTCTTGAAGGCATTGTCGAATTGGGAAGACTCCGGGTCAAACACCTTGGTTGCATCAAGAATATCCTCGGAGCATCTATACATCTCTACAAGTGAGCGATACGGAAGAACCGGTATGTCATTCTTGTAGACAGTGTAGCAGAGGATGCCGCTATAGAAGTCTTCGATATCATCACTGTCAAAGACAATACAGATATCCTCAGTGACTTTGACAGTGATGACAACACTATCTGAATCCGAGTGTGACTTGAGGATAACATCCGGCATATCACCGGTTATCCTTATCACATTCCATCTGTAGTCGCTCTCCTCGATAAGATTCAGCGCATTCTCCAAGAACTTGACCTTGGTCCTTGAGTTCCTGAGTTCATCTGCCAGATCTTTCATCTTCCATGAAGCAAGGGAGCTGAAGTTAATCGACTCAGGGGCCTCAAAGTATGCCGCCGCCATATATTTGAATATGGGCTGCCCTGAAAGATACTCCTTCATGTCATCTATACTTTTGCTGTCGTCATCGGCCATGGCGGCCAATCTGCTCTTTACCTTTTCTGATGTCCGCATCGGAACTTTTTCGTAGTGGAGTTTTCCAGAGTGATTTCTGACCACGCTGATGTAATCTTTATTAATCTTCTTCATCACTTTATAAATTTGTTGCTGCGAAGATAGGTTGTGCACGCGAACAGAATATTCGCAACAGACGGATTCCCGCCTAGCGATCACTCACTCATGAGTCATGCTCAAGTATACTTGATGAGAGACTATCTGCGGTCTGAATGATTGCACATAACGGCGTCTTCGCCCTGGCTGCATTGAGGTTTGCCTTCTGTTCCGGGCTTTGGAATGCAAGCTCCCATGCAGTCATATGCCATCGGATAGCGAGAATCTCATCCAATGTCAGCTTCAGCCCCCACATCTGGAGCATAATTACCGACTTTTCACCATGGCCAAGCGGCATATTTGAGTAATCGGCTTCAAATCCGGGAATCTGGTCCCATTTGCCCTCAGAGTTCCTTTTGTATGAAACTTTAGGCTTGTAGATATCGCACTTGCATGCATCATGTAGCAATGAAGCTATTATAACGCTGTCCCTAGAAAGCTGAGAATCCATCTCGGGATTCATCTCGACCATCATGTCTCTAAGCCGCAATGCAACCTTGCAGACATTCATTGAATGCTCCAGGAGCCCACCCACCTTGTTCAAGTGGAACTTAGTCGAAGCCGGTGCCTCGAAGAATCCGAGCTTACCGAGTTCGACGATCACTTGTTCCATTCCCTCTCTACCTGTAGAAAGGAGAAGTTCTATAAATTCTTTCTTCATCATATTTTGAAATATACTTTTGCCGTACAATTGTTACTGCTCAGAATAACTCCGGAAGTACCTGAATTATTCTCATGTACTCGGACACCTCATCAGATGTCAGACAAGACAGTATGTCATGGTTGAAAAGGGAAGGATAAATCAGCTTACACTCCCCGCTTTGATCGTATTGCAGGACAGCGAGTTCATAAGGCTTTTCCCGAGTAGTCAGCGAGCCATCTCCTGTCAGCACAGACACACCATAACCGTTTTCGAACCTGATGTTAGCCTTTAATGTCGGAATCGATGACTTGGTAACCTCTGCAAAGGTCAGATCATCAAATGTCTTCAATGGATTTTTCATACGTGATTCTTTGGCACAAAGATGCAAGCATGTAACGTACCCTAATTTCGCAGGAGTTTTTCTCAAGGAAAAATGCGAGAGATTGATTTATATTTGTTATTTTTGTCTAATCACCTATTTCATCATGGACCAATCTCGTGTACAAGAATATTTCGACGAACTGAAGTATTACTATCTTAAGGATGACAGCGACTGGACTGACAAGGCAAAGTCAATGAGGACTATTGCCCACAGGTTCTATAATGAGATTTCATTCTTGGACACCACATATCACTTGGCTCTGGTTGAATTCTATAAAGGGAATCAGCAGAAAATCGTAGCGAGCCTTGCTTTTCAGCTCAAGAACCAGCTAAATACAATCGTGCATGAAAACCTCCGGATCGACAAGAAAAGATACATCGAGCTCTACGACGCATTGGTGAGGCTCATTTATCTGGCGACAGGAGTCATGCCTGATGAAGCGACACAAGAGTTCATCGGATTCAAGCATCAGGATTTATGGGAAAATCTGAACGACCAGCAGAAGGCTATCGTGCTGAGCAACGACCAGATCATTTACGTCAATGCCGGCCCGGGAACAGGCAAGACACGCCTGCTGGTTCACAAGCTGGTCAGGTATATTCAGACATCTGCTGAAAAAGAGAAGATTGTCGCCCTTTCATATACAAACACTGCCGCACGCGAATTGGGCGACAGGTTCAGAGAGATTGTATATAATGTAAAGCTTGAAAAAGGATACGACTTCTACAACGGCACGATACATTCATTCTGTTACAGGATGTTGAAGTCTTTCCATGCAAGCAAGGGCGAAGAGTTTACCGATATCATTATTGATGACGAGGATATCAGAAATCTTGCTGAAGAGATAAACATCCAGCTGGAAGAGAAATATACTGTAAATGAGATCGCAGAATGCCTGAAGTCGAAGCTACGCACGAAAAACCCACATCTTGCGGCCGTTATTGCGGACATCAAAAAGAACTACTCTATCATCTCTATAGAGGATATTCTTTTGAAGTTCATCGACGCATGCAAAATGCCAGACTTCAAATTGTGGATAAGCGATAAGCTTACGACTCTCGTGATCGACGAAGCCCAGGATCTGACCAAACAGAACTATGAGATATTCTCAATGCTGTCGGGTATCATCCCGACACTTAAACTGTTCCTTGTGGGAGATCCAAGACAGAACATCTTCAGCTTCAACGGGGGCTCATACGAACATCTTGATGCTTTCCTGAAGCAGCATCCCCACCATGCAAAGATGTCCTTGACCTTGACATATCGATGCCCTGAAAAAATCGTTCAGTATCTGAATATGTTCAGATTCAATGATTGCGAAAACCATCGTCTGGAGTCTATGTGTCTGCACACAGGTAAGATATCTGTTTCTCCTTGTGACTCCAATGAGACTGAGGCTTTCTTGGCTCTGGAAAGAATCAAGGAGCTAGGGAGTCTGAATAACACTGCTGTTCTTTGCAACAGCATGCGCTATCTTTCAGACCTGATCTCCCTGCTGGGAGAATATAAGATTCCATACAAGGTATATGGTGGCAAGAAGTACCTGAGAGACCATGTAAAGCTATATAACCATATCCTGAGAGTGATCGACAGCGACAACGAGTATAGCGTACGAGTTCTTGAGAGAGAATTCGCTCTGAATCTAAAGGTTTATGCCGGAAAGAATATTGTGGAGTGCTTCTATGCTTCGAACCTTGGAAGAAAAATCAAAGACATCAAAGATGGGATCGTTCGCCTGGAGCAGGACTTCCATTCGGTGTCATGCACAGTTGTAAATGAGATACTCGGACTCAAATCCGACACACCGGAAATCCTTGCGGATTATAAACAACTGATGGACCTGGCCCATCACTACCCTACCATCTCAGACTATCTTATGTCGTTCGCTATAGACAAAGAGACATTCGCCGGATTTTACTCCAAGGACTATGTCGACTGTCAGGTCCCTATCGATGACGAGTGCCTGACAGTCTCGACCATCCACTCGGCCAAAGGCCTCGAGTGGAACAACGTCTTCATCCTCGGCCTCGCCGAAGGCAACTTCCCTAATGCCAGATATGCCGGTGACACAAAGGAGAAGCAGGACAAGTTCTTCAGCGACGAAGCCAAGAAGATGTATGTTGCAGCCTCGCGAGCGAAAAGCAATCTATTCTTGTCTTTTTCGACAATGACTCCGTGGGGTACTCTACAAAGACCTTCAAGACTCATTGCTTCTGTTAATAAATAAAAGTACTTTTATCAAAGACAATATAATATCCGACATATTTTAAAACAATAACGAAATGCAAATAATTGATATAGCACCGATTAAAGAAAGTACCCATCAAATGGACCCAGAATTATATAGAAGGATTCTTGACAATTGGAAAACCACGGATCGTATATTTGTTGGCTGCTACGACTTTGATGAGAATAAAAAACAGTATTGTTTCACTGACATTAGATCTGCATCTTTTCATGAGCTGAAATATCCCAACCTAGAGAGGAAGCATAATATACAAGAGGAAGATATCATTATTCCTTTGGAGAATCCAATTGAAGGTCTTTCGGTTAAATCATATTATAAGATTTGGTGGAATATTACACCAAATAATTCTGATCGTGGTTACTCATTTGGGTATGATAGTTCTATCCGAATTGAGCCAATAAACCCAATAAACTTAATAAAGCTACTTAAAAGCATCTGGGATAAGAGTGATATCAGCATATCTGGCAGCATGGAAAGCGCAATGAAAACGGTAAGCTCTGAATTGATGTCTAGTAGTAATGGAACGTTTATTTATGAACTTCTTCAAAATGCGAATGACTATCCCGTTGAGATCAACGCCGGAAAAGATATAGAAAAAGTAGATGTTGAATTCCATATTACTGATAATTTTCTGGTTTTTCGTCATAGCGGTGACTACTTTTCTGCAAAAGACATTGCTGCAATATGCAAGTTAGGTGCTGGAACTAAAAAAAGAAAAAAGAACGCAATCGGTTACAAGGGTATCGGCTTCAAAACCGTATTTAACGAAACCGACTATGTGTATGTAAAAACCGGAGAATACTCTTTCCGGTTTGACGAAAAAGGTGTCAAGTCTCAATATGACCCTTGGCAAATCATGCCAATTTTAACCTCTGAAAAGGAAATTCCAGCAGAGGTTAGTCAAATTATCAACCAGGATCAATCTCATTTTCGCGTTCAAATAGCTATCCACCCTAAGAGCAATTCTATTTTACATCTTAGAACTGCAGAAGACAAAGAAAAGAGCTTTGAGTATTTATTTAAAGATATATTTAAAGATGTCAGGGATATCATATTTATTCCCAACGTACATTCCGTAAAAGTCTTTATTGACGGCACAGAAATTATCCACCGCCAAAAGGATGAGAACAATGGATGGCTTTTATCTAAAACATATGAAAAGGAAATCGAGGAAAAAGACCAAGATGCTATTGACAAAGAAACGAGAGACTACGGCAATTCCCGCGGCATTCCTACGAGGTATATTGGCTTCAAAGACACGACTGTATTGTTCGCATGCAAAGTAAACAATAATGTACTTGAACCTGTTGAGAATGCAACAGTAAATTGTTATTTGCCTTCTCAAGCGAAGTTCGGTTTCCCTTTCCTGATGAACACCGACATGGTTCCTTCTGGAGACAGAAATCAGATTAAAACAAACGTCGAGTTTAATAGTATCTTTGCAAAGATAGCAGGCCATGCTTTTGCAGAATGGCTTCATGATCTGATTAAATCAGGATATGACGCCAAGTCAGTTTTTGACCTTATACCTGATTTTGACACTGTCAAAGAAGGCATTGGTAACAGTTATCAATCCTTGATTCAGAACTTCGAAGATGGATTCTTCGAAGAACTGGAGAGTACCCCTCTTATTCCAACCCTTATCAACGGTTCAGTAGAATACAGAAAAGTAGAAGAATTTATTCACGATACAACCGGCATAACAAGGAAGAATGTATTCGCTAATGACAACGAATTTCTTCTTGCAACTGGAATGTCCGGGAAACTGCCAATCCCAACATTGCGTGATTGCAAATCCTTACAATCACTAATTAGCCGAATCCAGAAATCCAAGAAAGACAAAATCTTCGACAAGTCAAAGTTGGTGGAATTATGCAGCAGAACCGAATTCACCACCTGGTTGAAAATTTCCGAAAACAATAGGAAATTTCTTGAATTTCTCTTTGACTCAAGCTATCTTGCCGACTTCAAGGACAAGCCGATTTTCATCAGAGGCAACGATTCAACCCTTACAACTGCATCATGTCTGATCTTTGATTCTGTAGAATTAAGATTAGACTTAAAGTGTTTTATCAACCCATATATACCTTATCTAGATGATGCAACCAGGATTTCCTTTGATGAGGAGAAAATCATCAAAATGAACGCCGCTGGATACGAATGGAAAGGATTTAATCATATTGAATTTATCAAGTCAATAGCAGCAAACGAAAGTTGCATTAGACTTTTAAAGCAAAAGGAGAACTCAGTACCTTTCTACAGATATATAAGGAAGAACAAAACCACTTTGGACTCGGGCAAATGCACTGAGTACAAAAGACTTCCAATCTTAACAACCGACGGCGCTATAGACAACTGCAAATGCGGTAAAAAACTTTACTTTTATGATCAGACTGGGTTAGAATATCAGAAGAAACCGTGGATTGAGAAGAGTTGGATTACCTTTATTGATAAAGATTACATTTTAGATTGTCCAGAAGAGAGCAAGAAACTATTCAATGAACTGGATGTTGTTAACTTTTCCGAGCAATCACTGATCAGGGTCCTTTTAGACAAAGATCATATTCCTGCGCTTAACGAAAAGATTGTAAATAAGACAACCAATCTTGATCTGTTCTCATTCTTGTACAAGAATAACACAAAAGACGTCTATGCAGATGGCAGTCTTAAGGGACTTGCCGTCATAACAAATGACAGTGCAGGCACTGAGACCAATGGCATCCCATCAGATGTGCCTATCTTTCTCCCTGAAGAGACCATGAGCATGTACTATTCATATTCGTGGATAGAAAAAGACTGGATGGAATCCTTGTCGGAATCTTATTATTCCGAACTAGGCGATGGAACTGAACTCAGCAAATCTAAGATTACTGAGTTTTTCAAGGACAAATGTGGCATCAGGAAGTTTACCTTGGGAGAATTCTGCTCAGCTGTAGTGAATCCTAATCTTAAAAAGATCCTTTATAACATAGGTCCGAATAATACTTCCACTGAATCAGACAATAACGCAGCTGCAATCCAGGAACGCAAGAAGAAGAATCTTGACTTCTTTAATTTTCTGGTAAACAACTGTTCCTCCTTTTTCGGTGGTAATACTCAACCGTTCGCCAACAAGGCATATCCTTTTATAAATTCTGCTGGAGACATAACCACAGGAAAAAGCAGTGTATCTTGCTGTTTATATGATTCAACCGAGGATGCTTTACTGCTACCGTCAGAGAGTTGGATTCCTCCTGGACTTGTAGATGTTATTTCAAAAGAATATTCCAATCCTAACAATACTGAAGCAGTATCAATAGTGAAGAGAGGCTTGGGTGTTGTTACTTTTAAATATGTTGATTTCTTGAAGGAGATTGTTCTCTCCAACAAATCTTCGATCGTTGCAACAATTAAATCTTTTGATGAAAACAAGGCATTCCATAGTTATTTCTGTGAAAACGCGAATGAATTTGTAGATGAGGATCTCAAAAAACTAGCATCCTGGCCAATATTTGTCACTGGCACAGAAGAAGCGGTGCTCATTTCTGACGGTAGCGGACTGCCTGCCATGTCAAAGGATATGCAAAGTATTGTTGATGAAGGATATATTGAGATATCCGACATAAAAGCAATACATAGCGATTACTTAAATGAGGAGGACAAGCACGGGTATTGGTCGGATAAATTGGGTCATAAGACAATCTCATTCGAAGATATAGGTAAAATACTTACTTCAGTTGCTGTACAGAGTAAACTCGTTAAGAAACTTACTGACGAGGAGGACAGGAACGCAAATCTGAAATTCTGGAGACTTATTCACTCATTATCGTACAATAAAGAGGGGCTCAAACATTTGATTAAACTGCCCGTTTTAGCGAAGAAAGTATCTGACGAAAAGTTTAGCTTTGTTGCGATTTCAGGCGATTGCTACATTTCTGACGAGTACTTCGAAGGTGGGGTTGGCTTATCATCTCTTCTTACTGATCATGTGCCTAGTGCAATGATCATAAGCAATGAGTACCTTGATTCAGCTGATGATGAGACCAAACGCAATTGGAAGGTTTTCTGGGAAAAGGCAGGTCTTCTTTCAAGTAATCGTGATCTGATACTTAGCATCTTGCCTACGCTTGGTGAAAGGAAGGATTCTAAGACTCCTTTGCTGATTTACGAAAACAGGCAAATTATAGAAGAAGTAAGGGAAGAGAAAATTAAAGAACTTGCTCGGTTGAATGTTGAAACGAAGTCCGGGGATTTTGTTTGTGTGAAAGATGTTCTGTTCCTTCAGAGTGGGCTTTCTGAGCCTATGACATACATCAAACTTTCCGATGAGATATCAGACAAATATACACAAGAACAGAATAAATATTTCCGACGTATCGCGGAGGATGTAGACTCAGTCAATTATATTAACTCTAATGACGATTGGGCATCCAGAAAAGTAAAACAATATATAAGTAAGCAGACTGAGGATATTCACGACAGTTTCATCCAAGACCTGGCTGCGTACGACAATTTGGCAAAGCTAAGTGATATCAAGTTTGAAGACATCCGTTTAAGAGCCAAAGACGGTTCGTTCAAAACAGGATCAGAGCTGACCCTTGGTTCTGCATATGCAACAGAGATTTGTGATTTCGAGACATGCGGAATCACATCACTTGACTATGTTAGCGACGAATACCTTAAACTGGAAGTGTCAAAACCGTCTCTGCGTGATTTCTTCTCAAAATATGTTAAGGTACATAGAGATTTCAAAGAGAGCGATATCCAGTTTATGGCTGGCAATTACAATTTCGCATTGTATATTTGGTCTCAATATGTTAGAACCAAATACGGATTTAGTACAATTAAATCATTGGTGGCAGAAGGGAAATTTTCAGGAATTGCATGCATACCTAATGATTCCAAGGTTTGTAAAGCATCTTCGCTATATAATCATGAGCTTGAAAGTCTTTGTGCGTATATCGCAGACAGTGAAGCATATTTCCCTGCTCAGTCAATTCCGTATACAATAAAGTTCAAGACTGGAGAGGAGGAAACTAATCCCCTATACAACTTGGAACTCTGCCCGCAACTAAGTATAAAACATTGCTATGAGGTTTTACTCAATTCCGATCCTAGTGATGAATGCCGGGATGTTGCCATTGCAATGCTTGTAGGACAGAAGAGTTTAGTGAGAATAGCGGATATAACCTCCTACTTGTCTAATGATAAGGCCTTATGGCTGAATGGACAAAACGAAATCGTTCGCACCAATTTACTTTATGGCATAGGTACTCAGACAGAAGACAATTATTATAGAAGACATTTCCAGACTGATTCGCACATAATCAATGAGATAGGATTTGGAGCAGCCGAGTATGAAGATGTTTGTGATGTCCTTGGAGTTAAAGTCTTACATAAAGCAGATTTTAAGATAGTAACACCTAAAGACTACGTCGACCAGACTTCTTGGATAGTTGAAACTTTGAAACAAAAAAGCATCCTCTTAGCAGCCATAGTGAATGCATCTGAACAACATTCATGGTACGACAGTTATTTAGGATACAAGAGTGCAGCCGAAAAACTCAAATTCATGCGATGTGATAACCTTACCATTGAGTGCAAGGTCAATCCAGCGATATCTGAAAGCGATGTGATTACGTGCTTCTTTGATGAAGAAGAGAAAACATTCTATTATGTCTATGGTTGGCAAGATAAGCTGGTCTTCGACACACTGGTAAATAAGCTATGTACTCAAGATGTGATGAATATACCCGGAAATGACGCGGAAACCATCAAAAAAATCATAGACGAGAATATGATTGGCAAGCGCCTTGTGGATTTCGTCAAAAGGTACTGCACCCACATGAGTGAAGATCTCGAGTTCAGAAAAGCCTTCCTCTCATGCTACCCTTCGGTTGCCGAACAGCTTGGATGGGATAATTTAAAGGAGAGGGAAAAAGTCACTACTGGATCATTCCGCGAAACTGTTGCATATGAAACAGAGGAGAGGGATGATGTTATTGCTGAAAAGGTTACTGAACCACAAATAAAGGATACAGATACAGAAGTCATTACCGATGAACCAATTGCTGCTACACAAATAAAGGATGCGGACACAGAAATCGTTACTGGTGAACCAATTGTAACGCATATCCCTATAACGGAATCTCCGATTAATGATACCATTATCGGAGAAGAAAGTGAAGAGGTGATTGGCATTCCAACCTCTGACAGCTATCCCGAACCTCCTTTGTATGATGATTATGAAGACAAAACAAATCATGATACTATTCCGGAGTGTAGCGAAGCGAAGGACAGCAAGATGCATCCAGACAAGAAATCAGAACCACTTTCTAACAAAGAAGACAATCAGTCATCTGGTAAGAAAACATCAAATGAGAGAGTCTCATCACATCCTTCTCGTGCAAGAAGTAGTTCAGGTGGATGGAAAAAAACAACACAACTTGACTCAGTATGGGTAGCACAGGGAAATGAAATTAAACCTATTGTTCTGGGACAGGCTGATTTTGAAGAGTTTGAGTATGAGGATGTAGCAAATGTGCTTAATATCGATAGAGAAGCTATTGCGGATCAAAACTATATAGCTCGAAAAAGATTCTACGATAGTTTGCAGGAGTCCGGTTTCAATATCAGCACAGCTAAAAAAGATTTCATCACTTCTGAACCTGGTCGAGACATTCTATTGAATGATGGACGATACATTCATCGATGCAGCGCAGCTAAAGGAATATTATATATATCCCCAAAAATTTGGAATAAACTAAAGGATGACAGGTGTATTATATGCGTATATGCAGGTAAGAAGGCTAATGATTTCAGATATTTTAGGAGCCAGGAAGAATTACTTACTTTCGTCCAGGATACAGCAATCCTGATTCAGGTAACTGGTCCTAATAAGGGCGAAATTATGGATAGAATGTATTCAGGTTCATTACAATCAAGGACCGGTGATTTATATGCTATGATTCCAATTAAGCCGCAAGGAACCTTTGATATGTTATATACGACATCCGCGAAATATCTTGACGATGCTACTTTTAACTTGGATGAATTATGATAAAAGAAAACATATTGAGATTTAAAAGTTTCTTTATTGAACAGGCTCGAGCTCAAGACAAGGAACATATGAAAAGCCGAAAAGCTAGATTTATAGATCTATTTGCATCTGACTTTCTCAACATGGGATATGTCACAGATGTAAATGAGTCAAACGGTCGTATTGTAGTAAAGTTTAAAAAAGGCTGCGCCCCTAGACTTAAATATCTCAAGAGCTTTGTGGTTATATATAAGAAAGCTCGCACAGCATATGGTGATAACATCCTATCTTGGACCTGCTCATTTGATGAATTTATCAAAGAAAAGTCCTGCTATAGTCAAGAGTCAGATATCCAGGGAATAACATATATATCAGGACCTGAACATGACTATGACTACGTTGAGTGCGGTTCTATCTCTCTCGATATGTATTCATTCCTTAAGGATGCCATCCACAAAGGAATAACACCTCAGGTATTGTTATTTGAGAACTACCCTCCAACGGAGTTTTACATCAATATGTGCAAATTCATGGATATGTATGGACATAGCCCTGAATCTTCTGTGCTAGAGAAAAACATTGATTATAATTCATGGGATCCTATACCATTACGATATGACCCCGAAAAGGAGTCTATTATTGCAGACACCCTTTATAATACATTGCAGAATGAATCTTGTTGCATACTACAAGGACCTCCAGGTACTGGAAAAAGTTATACTATTGCACAGATAATTAAACGTTATCTAGAAGAAGGTAAGTCTGTATGTAGTACAACCATGACCAATAAAGGACTTGTAGAGTTATGCCAACAAGAACCTTTGACTAAATCCATTGCTAACAAATTAGTTTCAAAGACTCGACTGTCTGCTGATGAAAGGATAAAAATTCCTGGGCTCGAGGCTGCAGGTAAGGGAATTCTTCCAGCCAAGGGACATTTATTGTGTACCACAAACTACACCCTTTCAATGGTATACAAGAAGGTTGACAATTACCCGTCTCCAACTGATGAAATGTTTGACCTTATAGTTATTGAAGAGGCATCTCAAACATTTCTGACCACGATTCTAGCTTTTAGGAAATTAGGAGTTCACTGCCTGATAGTAGGAGACCCCAGACAGCTTCCACCTATAGTTAGTAGCGACGGCAATCAAATGCTTAATATTGCTGATGTTGAAAGTCAGAAACGAGGGCTGGAAGCGTACGGAATAGCATCTGGAGTTACAAGCTATGTTGTTACAACTTCATTTCGATTAACTGAAAAAAGTGCTGCGTTAACAAGCATATTTTATCCTAAAGGTATTACCTCAGTTCAGAAAAAGAAGGTAAAATACGCACAAATGGATAGTGTATATTTTCCTAAAGAGGGAGGAACATTATATCATGTGACTGATTGCATTTCAAACAGCATCTATTCTCTTCCCGCGTTAGAAGTAATGGGGACAATAATAAGTTCACTGGAACAAAATTACCCAAAAACGGAGTTAGCAATCATATGCCCATACACTGCGACAGCCAAGTATATACAAAGAGAATTCCAGACATCAAAAAGTAAGATAACCATTACAATTGAAACGATAGATAGGGTGCAGGGAATGACTGTGGATTATTGTATCTTTTACATACCTGGATACAACACTAAGTTTTCACTAGACGAGAAAAGATTTAACGTTGCAACTAGTCGCTCAAGAGGAACTACCCTTATAATATCTGACATTGAATTAGATAATACGTATAAATTTAAAGGAACAGTAAAAGATTATATATTAAATTGTACTAGGGTATAATGGAGAGCATCGGCATCGACTAAATGATACACACAAGAATCTGTGTACTTTTTTGTCACTTATGTAAGCTTCTCCTCTCTGTACCCTTCCCTTGAATAACATAATAGCAGCGGCATAAATATACCGCTGCTATTATGTTATTCAAGGGAAAAATGAACAATCACTAAAGGCTTTCGATTTCTTCTTTAGATAGACTAGTTGAACTCATTATAATCTCAATAGGCACACCAGCATGTTTAAGATTTCTAGCAATATTTATTGAATTCATTTTAATAGCATCAAACTGTTCTATAATCTTAACAGGACGTGCTGGTTTCTTTTCGACTTTCTTTTCAACTTCTTCCGCATTTCTACCCTCATTCTGTTGCTCTACTCGACTTACCTTAGTAATGGAGTCTTTATCGATTCCCGCATTTCCACCTCGACGCTCAATCTTTGGATGAGATGCTGGAAGATTATCAATAGCAAAGTGGGTATCATACTCATCTTGCTTTATATAGAAAAGATTTTCATTCTCTGAATAGTGAAGCAAGGCTCGCTTTTTAAGATATTCGAGTAAAATTGTCAGCTTACTTAACCGTCTATTATTAATCAACTTATCATATTCATTTGCCGCAAATTTATGACTATAGAACATTTCCCATGTATACGCAAGAATCTTTATAGCATATTCGTCGACCTGTACTGAATTGCTAAGTACCTCTTCTAAGGCAATTTTTACAGCATCTGAACATCTTGTTCTAAGTGTATCAAAATGCGTATATGGCGTAAAATTCTCTCGCCTCAATCTATGTTCATATATAAGTTTTGCCGCATAAATTGTTGATTCTGTATTATACATATCCGGATTATAAAGAACATTCATTACGAAATGTATCGCATCTTCTTTTGACAATTGCGATATCAAGTCATGCATATGAATTCTATGGCATGTTAAATCATCTGACATTTTTTTATAGTCAGCTCTACCAAGTAGACTATCATCAAGGAATTGATTGAAGGTCTGCCTAGTATATAACCAATTTTTCAGTTGTTCGAACTTCTTATCTTTAATAAGTTTATGATAGAAATTGACAATTACCCCATATTCCGGACTAGCACTCTGATATTGTACTGCTATTTCATATGCAATACATAAAGATTTTATCAGTGTTGAACAAGTTGAAGGCTTTGTTGTCTTCAGAGACAAATATTCAGAAATAAACTTCCTTAAGTTACCTTTCACTCTATCTTGCTCATCACCTGTCAACTGGCAGAACTGATTATAATATTTATTTCTATTTGTAACTGCTCTGAAATCCTCTTTGAAGAAAATATCTTTCGCGAAAAGATTTCCAAGAGTATTCACATACCTTTCTGTACGTTTATAATTATACTCTTGATCAAACAACATTTCCAAAAAACAAGAGGCAAGACTTTTATCATAACTACTTGTATTATCAAGTTCCATCCTTATTGCTTCAAGCAGATTGATTCTATTATGAGATTTTTTGATTAAACGCTCATCATTAGCAGCTTTTAAATCTGAGAAAAATAAAGTCCAGTATGGTTGTGCAACCTTAGATCTATCCTCGAACCGAAGAGATCCTGATAATTTAAGTATCTTCGTAAAAAAGTCAGTTGAGAACTTTATATCAGCAAAAGAATTAGAATCCTGTTCCTTTATCTTATCAGAAATAAAATAGAACTTCTCCATTGAAAAGTCTGAGAGAAGACAGGAATCAATAAACTGATACTGATTCTTTTCAAATAAACGTTTCCACTTAGATTCCCTATCCTTTGGATAAGGATATGAAATGGCTGCATCATAGTTTGAGGATATCAGGAGATTGAAAACAATACTTTGACCCTCTTCTCCTATTTGTTCAGCAAGATCAGGATTTCCATACTTAGTTAAAATTTCTTTTGTTTCGCCCAAGCGACTCATCCACTTAATTCTATCAACAGCAGTCTCGCAGGTCAGTTTTTCACAAATGAAATATTCTTTATGATTTGGCGTCACACCATTACGAGACCATAATTTTTTAGCTTTAGTATAGTATGACTTCTCGAAGTCGTCATCCTCCGGTTTACGGCCACGATTGATAAATTGTCCTCTCTTAAAATATAGATTGGCGCATACAAAATTCCACCTATTTGACCATTCGACATAAATCAAAACCCTATCAATATCACGAAGAAGTCTATCTGTTATATCTAAGTCTTTAAGTCCCTCAAGTTGCTTTATCAGCTTATCAACAATCTCAATCCAGAGTTCTTTATTTGTTCTTATGTTTTCGTGGAAATCACTCTCGTACTCATTCCACTTACTTAAAAACTCGGATATATTTAATTTGCCAATCATATACTGCGAAATGATTCGCCTTACCTCAAGTTCGTTACTTACATTCATTGAAGCAGTAATCTGACCAAGCATTTCATTCCAGCATTGTCCATCCCAAAAAGCATTAATGGCCTCCGAAGCCTTATTCAGTTGTACAAACTTTTCTCCAGCCTCTTTATACTTGCTCTCAAAAAGTAAAATATATGCTTCACACAACAAGGCCTTATCTTCATATTTAGCTTCGCGGTAAGCACTTCTAGCCCTATTCATCACACTCTTATCCTCTTCCTCTAAAGCATTCTTGAACAATGCTTCTGCATATTCCTTTGGATTATAGTTTTCTTGCAAACGATTTAAAAAATCATCAATATCTCCCAGACTTATTCGACCAAGATTTGGAAGAAAACTATGATTGGTCACATGCTTCTTCACAAATGTATCCCACAAATTCCTCTCTATGAAATATTTCCAAAACTTATCATAGCCATCCTGGGTATCAACAATATAGAGAACTTGTTTTGCTCTTGATATCGCAATATATAATTTAGTAAAGAAATGAGACAAGCTATATTTCTCGGAATCCCCAGACAACTCCTCTCCATTCACTAATTTCGCAAACAAATTAATGGCCTTGTCATTACTGAATTTATAAAGAATTGTTGCTTTAAATTCAAGTCCTTTTGCGGTAATTGCTGTATATAATCTGCTATTATCTACTTTGCGAAGAACAGGGTCTTGAATTTCATTTTCCATATCATATTCACCCTCATCAGGAGTTATGATAACAGCTTTCTGAAGTCCTTTTTCAATTTCCGACAAATGCTCATCTATTGAATAAAACGCGACATAACTTAACCCTTCATCTAAAAGATCTGCAGTTTTCGATGCATCCCATGCTTTCTGAAAAGAGAGTTGCTGACTACCCTCCTGCAGAAAATGATGCCTGATATAATGTATTGTATTTGAAAAATGTACAATTGCTTCTCTCGAACGATAGTTTAATTGTAATTGCTTCGGATTAAATCCCGAGAAAGCACCTAGGGCCTCTTTGAAAGATTGGGTAAATATTTCTTGAGTACTACCCCATCGAAAGCCAGTAGGATTGATGGTTTGATTTGGATCACCGGCAAAGGCAACAGGAATGAGTTTATCCTTTTCATGTGACGACAAATCATATTTAGAATGAACAGACAACTTTAAAATGAGATCTGTCTCAACCTTGGTAAAATCCTGAGCCTCATCACAAAATACAATTGCATATTTATGGAATTTAGTGTCAACACCTCGTTTCTGAAGTGCATACCTTACTAAATCCAAATCATCCCATCCTCTGCCCTCTTCGTATATTTTTTTATACCACTGATCCCAAATTTTATATATCTTTTTATAATCCTCATGTGTTACTGTTCGATCTCTTGATGCAAGCGTATCTGAACTGAAATAATCTTCAGGAGTAAAATAATTCTCTCCATTACGTCCCTTGATAAAAGTCCTAATTACTGACCAAACAATATCAGGCGAATACTGCTTTTTCTCAGGGAGTTTACAATCTTGATATTTTTCTTTAAAAACCTGATAATTAATATATTTACTCTTAAGAAATCTATTGTAATCATCGACTTCCAGAAATTCATTTTTAATAAATTCCTGGAATGGCTGAAAGCAAGCATTGAATGAATCTATATTTTCCTGGCAATTGAAATAACTTTCACAGTTATAGGCCGGATGATAGCACAGAATCGATTTACAAATAGCCTGGGCATTGTTTACCAACTTGCGGGAATAACTAAGGAAAAGCATCTTATGCTCTGGATGATTTGATATTATATAATCAAATATATGAGCAAACAGATAATAGAGTATCGTTGACTTACCGCTACCGGCTAAACCACTTACAAAGAACGGATATTCAATATCTTGAAGTATACTTAATTCCTCTTCAGACAGGGCCAAATTTGCCTGATTATCATCTTCTATTGATTTCCACGTTTTAAAATCTAAAAGCAAGAAATCCGGATAACACTTTGCTGATTTTTTGCGCAATGCATTAACATCGTCAACATCGTACTTATGTTCCATAAGTTCAGATTTAGAATCTTCCTTACCAACACTCAACAAGTAAATACTATTTACACGGCCTTTTGTATGATCTAATCTAAATGTGATGAAATACTCACCTACCTTTGTTGAATTGAATGGATGATGATTATTCATCACCTTTTCATCATACCAATCAGAATCCAGAAGTTCATACAGCCTATCATATACAGATTTCTTATATAGTTCATCAACATTTGAAAAGCCACTGACCCATCCGGGCATTTCATATATTATCACATCAGTATTATTACTCTTCTCAAATCTTCTTGGCCTTTTTTCATACTGACGATATTCTTCGGGAAGGAATTCTCTGCTACTAGTTGACAACATTTCATTAAAACGCATTGCCAACTCAGCAAGTTCATCATCTGAGTACAGATAGTCATGTTTCCAACTATCAAGAATAACACTATCAAATTTATTCAGATACTCATCATGAGTGGGATACATTTCTCTTAAAACATATATTGTCGCATCCTCCTTAATTTCCTCAAAGAAAATCAACCTAGGAGCAGGAGGAGTTTGTATCCTCATCACCAACACTTTACTATGTTGTCTTCTTGCTTCTAATATACCATGAAATTCATCAGTAGAATTCTCAACTTTACTAATCTTCTCATGTATAAGCGGACTCCTCGTATTGCCAATACGTCTTCTTAAGCCATCTGGTATCAAGTATGAGTATTTCATATTAGTTATTATTAAACAATTTATAGTGGGAAACTGATCTTAAAATAAAATCAAATGATTACCATTTCGTTACTACACCTACACTCCTTCAATGTGTTCTTATGACACTAGCAGAGCAATCGAAATCGAAGACTGAAATAATGTCAAATGAATTCTGTACAAATTTAATTAATATTTTGATAGAAGCATCATGAATCTAAGCCTTATGACAACATACGAGTAGATTCATCTGTTATGATCGTGAAATTTGACATCAACGCAAAATAGCAAGAGTTTCAAATATACATATATTATGCTTGGAAAGACCCTTATAGCGCATGACTTCTTTAATACATATCCTTTTTATCTGATAAATAATGTTTAATCATCATTTTTATTTTTTTTTGCATATCATAAACCACCCTATCTGGCGAAAGCACAATGATTCTTTCACCAAACGAAAATAGCGTCGTGATCAACTCAAAATTCCACTTGCACTCAATCGTGAGAAAAATCCAATCTGAAGGCACATTAGGATATTCCTCATGAAGTCGCGCCTGCTCTTCAGCATATGGCTTTTTCTGGGTCCAATGAAGAGGCTTTGTTATAATAAATTGGATTTCTCTAGGTGATCCTGCAAATATAACTTTTTCAACTGGAGCTTCCTTTATATAAGTAACACCGACGATATCATCAAAATGCTCATCAATCTCAATTGGGCATGGCATGAATTCAACACCTTCAGCTTAAGTATAGGATACCATTCTATCCAATGCATAATTGCTAAACCTTCCATCAGACATGCGGCAGCAGAGAAGGTACCATCGATTATTAAATTGTTTCAATCTGTACGGGCTAACTATCTCAGGGATAGGGTTAGCAGCGTAGTACGGCTTGTATTGGATATTGATTGCTTGTCTAGAAGCAATATGTTGAAAAAGACCGGCAATCATATTGGTGTTTTTCAGATATGGATTACTATTAAATTCAATAATCTTCCTATCTGACTCTTCTTCCAAATCACTTGATGAGAGAACAGAATTTCCTCCTTTAGACAATTTAAGACGCATACTCTCTAACCATTCGAAGTTAGGAAGTCCGTCGAACTGTCCAATAGTATCCAAAACCGATTTTAACAACGTCCTCTCTTCAGATGTGAGTTCTTTGTTGAAGATTGAAAATGAAGGATCAGCATAGTGGATATACTTCTTGCCGTCGTATATCTTTTCATCATACTCGATTCCCCACTCATCCTGGATATCGATCAAATCCTTTTCCACACACCTTTTACTGACTGGAGTAGCAAGCTTTTCATTGATTTTATCAGTGAGTTCTTGACGCGTATAATACCGTACTCTAGATGATAACATTTCATCTAGATATCTGTATCTAATAAGGGCATTTTTATTTGCTGGCATATTTCTTAGACTACTTTAATGCAAATTTAATGGATTTTCGCGAACTGTATATTCGTGTTTCTATTCATTTATATTTGTAGAATATGGACTCCATCAAAAATCGGCAACAAACTTTTACACATCGTCAGTAGTTAATGCTCTATCTAAAAGAAATCGGAGTAACTAACCTACCATTCTTTACAACTAAGGACGCAATATCCATAACATCATTACTATCAGCATCTATAAATTGACAAATGTGCTCCCAACGTCGATTCTTATAGAATATTGTTATATAGAAAGGAATTATATTTTTACCACTCTTATGATTGAAAAGTTTAACCTTAACATTATACATACCATTGGGTAAGACATTTTCAAAGATTATATTTTCTTGTGAATTTTCTCCATGGTTTTCGGGGATCGCATCATGATCCAGCCTACAGATTGCTCCATTATATTCTGTAGACATATTTTTATAATACACATCTTTACTACTATCAATTTGTCCATTAGGCAATATTAAGTGTAAATCTAAGTCGTCACAAGTATTCCAGTGAAGATTAATTCTACATATACCTTCGGAACCTTTTAAATCTGCAGCTTGCATAGAATCTACTAAATGCTTTTGAGAAGAAATAATCTCTGCATCACGGCTAAGATTCTCTATTTCCTTATTCTTGGTTAGTAGACATCGTCTTATCTTTGTTAGATTCGCTTTATGTAATTTCGCTACCTCTTTAAGCTGTGCCTCTTTTTGATTCTCCGAAACATTCTTGCTTTTAATAGCAGTAATTTTGGCCTTGTATGCCTTGACCTCATTTTCTCTTTTTTGTGATATACGTTCAATATCACATCTTATTTTGTCAATAGCATGTTCCGTTTTATTCAACTTTCTTTGTAGTTTGTCATCCTGTCTAGAAACCCCAGATTTAAACAGCTTTAAGTCTCTATCTTTTTCTAATTCAATATCTTCTTGAATAAGTTCAAATAACTCTTCGGGGATATGTTCTCTAGCAAAATCTTCTGAAGAAGATTTGAATATCTCTTTATACAATGTGTATCGCTTTGTTTTACTAGAAATTGAAGGGAGTTGCTGCAACCATTCCTCACTATTATATGTTTTATAAGAACAGCAATCATATTCGGGTTTTTCTGGGATACGATCGGGCATTTGTTCAATATATTCACATGAACTTGTTAATTTATCGAATGCAGATATAAATTTGTCTATCACTTTGGCATTTTCTATAATAACAATATTTTCATCGTTCTTTTTTTTCTGCAAGAATAGTCCAGTTATAAGAGCCATCAATAACAATTGTACGGTCAATAACACAAAACTTATTATGAATTAACCTCGGATATTCAGCTATATATATATCTGCACCTGCTTCTATTAACTTATTAAAAGGCAACCCATTTACTCTATTATTTATTAGGTCATTATTTATAATAAGTTCCACCTCTATACCTCTTTTACACGCAGAGAGTAAACTATTGAAGATCGATGGATTAGTAAACCATGCCATTGCTATCTTTATGGACTCTTGAGCTTCAGATAAGTGCTTAATAATAATATCTTGTATGCCATCAAAGAAAGCGTTGCATTTAGGTAATGCAAAGTCATAGTCATGCTTTATTTGATCTAAGATATCCTTATTTCCAGAAGAAATGTCATCTAGTAACATATTGACGGGACAATTGTCACCATATCCATCTTTCCATATTTGATATTGTATCTCCTGAGAACTATTGTAATAAACTCCATCTAAATATGCATCTAAATCCAGACCATATCGTTTGCAAATACTAATGAAAGAATTATACTCTTCGAGAGTTTCACACTTAATAGACTCCATCAATGTATCTACTATCTTGTCTTCTGGAATGAGACCTTTTCTGATTATAGCATTAATGAACTTATTCGCATCCATAGCAATCTCAATTTAAAACTTAATAATATAAGCAAATAATTAGAGATGGAGATTCCTAATAACAATCACACCATCATCACTTATAGAGAGAAGTCTTTTATCGTCAGACGAAAATGCTACCATGGCAACTGTACGTGCTTTTTTTGTCATAACACCTTTAATCTTATCTCCATGATCATTATATTGAGCCAATTCTTCCATAGGAGAACTTATCTCTCTTATATAAACACTAGTTGATGGCTGATGTCCAGCAGGACGACCCACAGTGGCATTTTCATATCTTACATAGCCTTGATTAGATAGGGCGAAATACTTACCGCTAGCGCTAAACGTTAAGAAATTTCTTCCGCCAATTATAATCTCATCATTAGCACTGTTGGTAATGTAGGTTGTAGGGTGTGAGTCATAGAAGCCAATATATCCGTCTTTTGTGAAAGACGTAACCCATACTGCTTGTGAATTAGTTTTCTTCGATACAACTTTATTTTCTATTAAGTCATATAGCAAGTATAATCCACCTAGACAATTTCTTTTTTCATCTTCTGTATAATCTTCATATCTTCCAGCCATTGCTACATATCTAGAGTCATATGAGAACGATATATAGTTCATAAACCAAAGTGGGATACCTATGTTTATCCTACGAGTTTGTCCACTAGTTTGATTTGATATCTCGATAAATTCCGTGACATCAACGAGAAATTTTGAGAAGACTCGAGTATATTCAACAAAATAGTCCAAGGCTTCTCGTGCTATATCTTCGACATCTAATGAATTTACGGCATATATTAGTATTACATTAACATTGATCTTCGCTCTCTTCCATGCAACCGATTCAGAACAACGTCTATTTAACTCATCCACAAATAATTGCGGATGATTAGCCATTTCTTTTATACGTTCCTGACGTACTTCTAGAGAAGCGGATGATGTGAATCTAGAGAAATCTAGCTTCCGACGCAACTCATTATACTCTTTTACAGTAAGGCTATGTCTTGTCCCCTTGTGAACACACTCAAGACCACCAACGTTATCAAGTGCTAATTCATCTGGTTCCACAACAGTCCACTCACCATCGGGGCTGGAGAATTTAAAGTCAAATAAGTTAGCATCAACAAAGCGTCCAGTAACAGGATTTATAATTCTTGGAATTCTATTGTCACTAATTTCCAACAATGGGGAATAGCCATTAGTGTGCTTTATATACTTGCATGAATCAAACTCAGTAACTTGATTCGTCGTCAAGTTTTTCAAAAAGTACTTGCCATGAGAATCAGCATATACAACACTTTCTCCATCATTAGCAAATAAAGCTTCGGTATATGAAGTTTTGTCAAATAGGCCTTCAAGGATACGCTCTTCTATACCATCAAGTTTATGAAAACCTAGTAATCCTAATCCATCCTCCCACGAATTGATGTAATACAATTCCTCATTTCTACATATAAGGAGGTGCATTCCATTTTCTGACACATTCAACAGATTGAATCTTTCTTCTGAAGAGATTGGCAAAACATGTCCAGAGTTCGTGTGCCACATCATTCCAGAATTATCTGCTATAATAGCATTACCTACTATATACAACGACTTGTCAGGTGTAGACTTCAAGCTAGTTCTTGTAGTAACAGGGAATACGTAAGAGAGAGTCTTTTCACCATTCTTATTATCTATTATCCAACCATAACTATCCAAAGTTCGAATCGAGACATTACACTTCTCGGTCAAAGAATAAATATCGGTAGCCAAATCAAAATTGCCCTCATATATGACATTACCCTCTAACGTTAAAATAGATTTTTTCTCATGAGAACTTGATATGACGTATAAAATAGCAGCAGTTGTCCGCTAATCTTATTTACAGTTCCGTTAAAGATAATATTGACATAGGAGTTTTGCTCAAAAATCAACGAATCACCTTGGTTATACACTTTAGTGTATGAGTCGATTTTAATCGGCTCAGAAATAGATGAGGAACACAAATAATAGGTCTCCTGTTTTCTTCCGTATTTACTTCTACTTGTTATCTTTTGTTTATAGAAAACAGCAGAATCTATTATATAGAAATCCTGTATTTCACAATATACAGAGTCTAGAGTTATGAAATCTTTATATTGTCTATCCCTTTGAGACCACAAGGTTTCAAAGGCATTATCGAGACTATCAATAAAAGTTTCATCATATAATTGATGAGAGCATACTTTAATGACACTTGGCTCAAACCACAGTAATTCCTTTACTTCATCTTGGGCATAGAGGTTAATTTTCTTGACTTTTACCGATGTGCCCTTATATGAGTTTTCTAATAAACAGTAGTAACCGTTACTATCTAAGGATATCAGTGTTTTGATAAAAAAGACTTGCTTTATGACGGTACTCGTTTGAAGTGAGTGAACTAATATAGAGTCTTTCTTACCAATGTATATTTCATTACCACTAACACTTATTGTATATTTATCGCATTCTATAGTATGTATTTGGCAATCTGTGTAATATAATATGGAAACAACTCCTACAACTGCGTTGTATACAATAGAAGAGTCACCTATAAAAATAGGCTCCTCATCAAATCTTGCAAACATTCTTGAAGAAGAAACTGAGTATATTGAGTATCCTTCACTCTTGGTTTTAAAAAGCAATAAATCCGGACTTAATGCGCTTATCTCATCCGGCACAAGATTCATCTCGACAAACTCCGTAGAGGTTTCACGATTGTGAAAATACAAACGATCAGTCATCTTTACAACAATCCATGGAGACTTATCGAAAATATAGCCTTTAACAATCTTTCCGCCACCAAGCTTTATAGCATCCTCAATAAAAAACTCATCATTGTCTAGACATGAAAGGTAGTCTTCTTGCGTGGTTATCACATGTGCTCCAGCAGAAAAGCAACCTGTCATCAAACAACTTGGGGGTAAAGATCCAACTTTATTACCATTATCATAGATAACTATTTCTGCGTTTGATGTATTAGTTATCGTAATCTCCGTATTGAGATAACCTTTATGAGGATGTATGCTGAAAGGTCTGCTATTCATAAGTTTATATTATGCTATTTCTAAAAACCTTGAGAATCATTATAATAAAACCATAATTAGCATCATCTTCAAGGTTTTTCCAATATTCAGAACTAGCGCTTGTTAGTCTTGAGTCTCTATGGTTATTGTCGTTCCTTATATTGATGATTGAAGCAATGTTAGAAGCTTGCGCCAGTACTAACTGAGTATTCCCTGTACAAATGGCCCATGCCCAAATCTTACTCCAGAGTGACTTCACTTTCGCATAAGAAATCTTAGAAAGTCCCGAAGAAGTGTTTCTGAAGAAATCCTTATTGCAATCTATGTCTATTGCATATTTACCTGTGGGACTAACAGGCAAGTGGCACATAAATGCAGTAGGATTAGATAAAATCTTACTGTGGATATCGATATTTGACAAATAGAAGTTTACTATATTTTCAATCTGAAGATTGACATAGTTGAAATAGCTGACAACATCATCAACTGATCGATACCATAACATCCATGCATGGTCATCAATAAGTTGATTTCTAAGTTTCGAATCAGCTATATCCTTATAGTATCTTCTTGCTTTCTTCTTGAATCTTTCACGTTGAAGACGCAGATATGAGCTAAGTTGTTCATCACTATATTGCTGGATTTGTTCGGCACCCACTAAAGAACGAAGCCCGGCAACGAATTCCTCGTTACCAGGTTGTTGAACTAGGGCTTCAATAAATGATAGAAGTTTCTTTAACTCTTCTTTGTTTTGTCCCATTTCTCTAATGTTTTAAAATCAAACTCAGACGAAACAAAAGCTGCGAGTGCTGCATCAAGACTCAACATCTCATTCATAGTAGCCTCGTCTTGATTGGTTTCGTCTGAATCTATATCCCCAAAATCTTGATCATCATGATTAAATTCATCAATGGTCTCTATAATATCATCTACACAATCACTTACAGACGTATCATGTATCGTTATATCTTGATAGGCTCCCTCCATTTCAGGATTAGCCTTAACCTTATATTCATCCTTATAGGCACCCTTATGATCATTAGCCATCTTGCCTACAGTGATCAGCCAAAACTGATGGTTACTTCTTCTGCATAGAGATATATAGAAACGCTTCTTGATGCTTGCTAACGTCTCATCTTTCGGTTCCGCCAAGTACTTGTCAATAGTGCTATCGCATCGAATATTCACAGCAACAAGTTGCACGTTATCATCAATAATGCAAGAAGCAGTAGTTTTGGATTTTCCAATACTATTAGTATTCGACTTGTACTTGAACTCTACACAAGTGTTGAATAATTGTTCAAACTCATTCAACTTGTAAGACACATCGTAGGTAAGGTTTGTTTCCAAAACCTCTTTGCCTTTTGGAGAAAGAGCGCCAAGGCGCTCCGCCAACCGGCAATATGTAGTAGAGTCACTACCCATAACCATACGAATATATAAAAGTTTACCTGCGACTACAGCCTCCATTTGAGGCAGGCCTTTCTTTGTTGGTCTATATGCCTTAGTGTTAATATATCGAGAGAAGAATCTAGAATAAGCCTGCTCATAGCCATAACGTTCCCAGATATATAGCAGATTACGAATATCCCTCACGTATTCTCTCACGATGTTTACCTTCTCGTTTACTACAATACCTGTAACCTCTTGCCTCTGGTTTTTCTTTTGGAGCCTAGTCTTCTTTGCATTTATAGCAAAATGCTGATCAGCTATAATCCTCCTAAATTCAGTCATGAACTCGCTATCTTCTTGGAAGACATTATAGTCGCTACTGAAAGTTATATCATCTGCATAGCGTGTGTATGATATATTAAAACGCCTTGCAAGGCCAGAAAGTCTCCTATCTAATTGTCGACAGACTATATTAGTTAAGATTGGTGAACATGGTGATCCTTGAGGAAGAACGCCATTCCCGGAATTATCCCGCATACAACACAATCCAGCTATCACAGACGCCAATTCGTTATTCAATGAGAAAGGCTTCATCTGCAGGACCTTCCAAATACGAGCCTGATGTATACTTGGAAAGAAATCTTTCAAGTCCGTATTGAACACATAGTTCTTTCGAACGTGAACTCTGGCATTATCTACAATCGAACGGCCAGGAACGAATCCCATAGCTGAATCAGAGGGATCAAACAGCGCCTGAAAGACCACATTCAAGTATGTGAGCATAAACTTCAATCCCTTTACAGGTGCGGATATATCTCGAACTCCACCTGACTTTTTAGGTATGGTGAAATGCTTGTATCGCTTTTGAGGATCTCTGTTAGGATTACAGTAGTAGTTAAGATGGCTTATCATGAAAGGGTGATAGTTCTTACCAAGATCTTCCTTCTTGATTGTATTAAGTAAATTAAGGAGATCATCTTTGGTCTCCATTTTTCTTACTTTCTCTACTATCTGCTGTTTTGTCATAGGCTGATTTGTGGAGCGTTCTACATATCGGAATCTTTTTTCTTTGTGTACAACTACTACTATTGTTTTAGTTTAAACACATAATAAATATCACACTCAATACTAATAAGTACATTACGAATGTAATATATATCGAGATTGCATTGGAACGCAGTGGAGGTGAAATCTCCTGTAACGCCGCGACATTGCATATCCAGGCACGCCTGGACACCTTTCGAATACGAAAGGCTAAAAATCAAAATCGATTCCGATATGTTAAAGAACGCAGATTGTAAAGTTAATTCTATTTTAGTGTATATGCAAGTAACAAAAGGTAAAACGTCCTAGACATACCGAATTAGTTTTCTTTGTATACTCAACATTCCAGCGAAAGATGGTGTGTTGTTGGATTGGGATGTAAATCACAATCTATATAATACATTACAGACCTGTAATATATATTGAGATTACAATGTAGCGAAAGTGGAGTTGGAATCTCGGTGTAACGCCGACACATTGCATATCCAGGAAAGCCTGGATACCACTCGAATACGATTAGCTAAAGTCAAAATTTATCCGGTATGTCAAAGAACGTCAAACACAGTGGATGGAATTCTTACATGGCAAAGGTAAGATCCCATTGCGAACTAGATGTTCGGCAGGTTAATGATTAACTAGTCGATGTTCCAGTACGCATCAGGCTCACCATCGAGCACATCATTGATCATCTGATCGCTCCATCCCTCCACGTCCTGAACGTAGGTTCCGTTGTACTGATCATAAGTTTCATAATCATCATCGTAATAGTATCCCATAGTATATCAATTTAAGGGGTTAGACTTCAATAACGTCACAAAGGTAAAGCGGCGTCACGAACACTATTTTCGTGACGCCGCTTTATTATTCTGACGCTATAAGTCTTTCCAGGTTTTCAATGCCCTCTTTTAAGGCTGAGAGTATCTTTGATGCTTTATTATAAAACTCCGCATCTTCCCATTATCAGAACTCATGTGACATCATAATCAGTCATAAAAACCAATTGACATACAGAGATGGTAACATAAAAGGGAAGCTCACACTATCAGCGCTATCCGACAGATAGGTAATGACATTCTTAAAGCTGCTATCCGAAAGGTATTAGACGAAGCCCTTACACTCAGAAGCAGCTATACAGTTATTGACCATGTGATCACCGTTGTATCAATCAAATTTGCCTACTCAAGAGACAATTCAGCTATAGGAATACCACAGAAGCCGCATATATCCTCATACGCAAGATTCTCTGATGGCTCAATTATACCGTCAATGAGTATCATGTTTTTCATAAACTTTGTATAATTGAACTTCTGTTCTTCAGACATAGCTTTAAGGATTGAAAGGCTCAAAAGAGTATTGAATTCT